>OUWB011209582.1_pt1 | contig 56074 bp, 54 predicted proteins | sample 1779821 | NCBI WGS metagenome assembly OUWB01 (sample SAMEA3914806, study PRJEB12502) | metagenome | biome: forest; material: soil | place: Canada | collected 2011-08-03 | depth 0.1 m
CCCCCCCCCCCCCCCCCGCAATCCAAGCCTACTACCAGGACATGATATTAAACCTCAGGAATATAAAGAGGTTAGAGTCATTTTCGGATTTATCTCTCCATCGTTTAGTAGCCCCCCGGCACAGACTTTGTTAAATCGTGCCGCGATAGATTTGGCCGCCGCCCAAGGATGCCGCCATGCGCCCGAGACTTTCCGCCCTCGCCCTCACCGCCGCGCTGATCGCCGGCCCCGTCGCCGCCCGGGCCCACGAGCTTGACGGTCAGTGGCAAAGATCGACCGGCACGTCGCGGCTGCAATTCGAAGCCGGTGACGGCGGGCTGTCCAGCAAGATCGTCTGGATCCGCCCCGGCGTCAAAACCCCCGCCCATGTCGGCCAGCAGATCTTCTTCGGCCTCGTCCCCGACGGCGATCACAAATGGCGCGGCAAGGCCTTCAATCCCGAGGACGGCAAGACCTATAGCGGCCTCGTCACGCGCAACGGCGACACCCTGGTCACCAAGGGCTGCATCCTGGGCGGACTGATCTGCAAGTCCGAGATCTGGACCCGGGTGCAAGGCTAGGGTTCAAACGGCATTCTTACAATCGCCATGGTACCCTGTCGGCGACGCACATCCGCTGTGCGAAGCCCGATGGAGAGTTCCATGAAACTGCCTTTCGTCTCGATCATCATCGCCACGTCGATGCTGGCGACCAGCGCCAATGCCGGCTGCGCCACGGGCGCGGTCGTCGGTGGCGTCGTCGGCCACTTTGCCGGCCATCATGCCCTGGTCGGCGCCGCCGCCGGCTGCGTCATCGGCCACGAAATGAAGAAAAGGCACCACCACTACCGGCGCTACCGCTAAGCCGCCAGGGCTCACCCGCCCTTGACCGCGCCCAGCTTCCAGGCCAGGCCGACATAGACGATCTGGCCGGGAATGCGGAATTCGGCGCGGTCGGCGAACTGCGGGGTCGCGATCGTCTGCGAGAAGCGCGCGGTCTTGAAGACGTCGTTGGCGTTGACGACCAGCTTCAGCCGCGCCGACAGCTTGCGGCTCCATGACAGATTGACCACGCTGAGCCCCTGCTCCGTACCCTCGGCGACGAGGGTCTTGCCGCTGAGCTGGCCCTGAAGCTGCAGGCTGTCGGCCGGCGTCGGCGCATAAGTCAAGGTGGCCTTGGTCTGCTGGGTCAAAAGCGACCGCTCGACCTCGGCGCCATCCACCGGCGCGGTCTGGGTGGCGCGGAAAATGTCGCTGCTCAGCGACAGGCCGACCTTGGCCGACGGATGCCAGTCGAGCGACAGATCGAGGCCCGCGGTCGAGCCATGGCCGGCATTTTCCGAGGTCGACAAAAGCACCGTGCTGCCGGGCGTGGCGTAATAGCTGTAGTCGGTGATGGTGTTGTGCAACTGGCGGACATAGGCCGTGCCGCTGAAGCTGACCGGCTTGGTGGTATAGGTATAGCCGGCCTCGAACGAGTCGGTCTGGCCCGGCTTGAGATCGGGATTGCCGAACGCCGCGTCCTGAGCGTCCTGCACGAACAGCAGGGGATTGAGCTGGCTGATATCGGGCCGGTCGATGTGGTGGCTATAGGTGAACTTGATCTTGCCTTGCGGCGTCAGGTCGCGGCTGAGATAAAAGCTCGGGCTCCATTCGACGTCCGAGGTCTCGCTGTAACCGTCGGTGCGTGATGGGCGCGACCGGGTCAGCATGTTTTCGACGCGCAGGCCGCCTTCGGCCAGCCACTTGCCCAGCGGATGCTGATAGTCGACATAGGCGGCGCTGAGCGTCTGGTCGACCAGAAAGCGGCTGTTGAGGCCGGGCGTCGGGTCGAGCGTCTCCACACCGCTGACCGGATCGATATTGGAGCCGTAATTCTCGTTCTCGTCGCGGTCGCTTTCGACGTCGAACCCGGTCTTGAACTGGATGTCCTGGCCGAGCGGCAGGATATAGTCGCCATTGACATCGTCGCTGAGCTCGCGCTCGCTGCGCCGGCGCCGATAGATGTCCTCGGGCGCCTGCGGCACATCGAAGGTCTCGAAATAGCGCGTGTCCGAAAGATTGTCGTCCTCTTCGTGCCGCGCCTGCAGCGTAAGGGTTTCGCCGTCGCGCGCGCCCTTGTGCCTGTAGGTCGCGTTGAAGGCATTGTCGTTGAAAAACTGCCGCGCCGAGGTGTCGGTCTCGGTCTCGCTGAGCACGGTTGCCGCGTCCGACGGATCGACGAAGTCGACATGGTCCTTGTCGTGGCGCGGCCGGTGGCGAACGGCCTCCTCGTCATTAACGCTCAGCGTATCGTTGTCGTCCATCGCATAGGTGGCGCCGGCGTCCACCGTGACGTGTCCGAAATGCACCGACAGCGGCATGTGCGAGATCATGTCGCTGGTCACCGCGCCGTTATCGGTCGTCGTGCGCTCGATGTCGATGAGGTTGTCGCGAATGTCCTGGCGGACATTGATGCTGCCGGTGAAAGTCCATGGGCCTGTGCCCACCGAGCCGGACAGCGTGCCGTTATACCGCCCCGACGGACCGGCATTGACGATCAGGTCGCCGGCCGGTGCCTGGCTGGTGGTTTTCTTGGTGATGATATTGATGACGGCGGCGGCGTTGGTGCGGAATTCCGCGCCGGGATTGGTCACCACCTCGATACGCGCGACCGTGTTGGCCGGCATGCTCTCCAGCGTCGCCGCCAGATTGGCGCCGCGCAGCGCCGGCGACGGCTTGCCGTCGATCAGCACCTGGACCGAGCCGCCGCGCACGCTGACATTGCCGCTTGAGTCGACATTGACCGACGGCAGGGTGCCGAGCACGTCGGAGACATTGCCGGTCGTCGCCTGCGGATTGTCCTTGAGATCGTAGACCGTGCGGTCGATCTTGTGCACCACCGCCGGCGCCTTGGCGTTGATGACGACGGTGGTGGGCGCCTGGGCCGGCGTCGACTGAATTGGCGTCGATTGGGCGATCGCCTGGCTCGCCGCCAGCGCCATCAACCCGACACCCGTTCCGATGATTCGCCGCATAACCGCCCCTGCGTTGTGCACCGCGAAAAAAGCCGGTGGATTCCGGCCAATTTGTGTCGAATCTGGCCCGCCGCGGATTAAGTTTAGTTCATGAATTTTCCGTTATGTTTCAAGCTGTCCCGGACGCCGGCGGGCACGGCGAAGTCCGGGGCGCGATCAAACGGGCGCCCCGCGTATGTCGCGGCCGGCCGTCTCCGATTCAACTTGCCAGGCGCCGATTTTGCCGCTTATCCGAGTATCAAGGCCGCCCAAGCTGTGTTACCTGTTACAGGTCAATTGCCGGCTGTGCCGGCTTTCGACCCATATGGACCGCGTCACCGGTGGGTAGAGCGGTCCGACAGGATTGAACTGGGGGGAATTTATGAAACCGGCCGTACGTTTCGCGCGTTACACCACCTTGGGCGCCGCCTTGGCGGTGCTGCTATGCCTGAGCCCGGGGTCGCCCGTGGCGGCGCAAAACGCGCGCGAGGTCAATTACGCCAAGGCGCCGGGCTGGGTCGCCGCCGCGCCCCAGCCGACGACCACGCAAAGCCCGCCGGGCGCGGCCTTTCAAGTGGAATACAGCGACACGCAGGTCCGGGCGATCAACGGCGGGACGGAGACCTATTCGGACTACCGCGTAAAGGTCCTGAAGCCGGATGCGCTGGCGCTTGGCAATCTGACCCTGACCTGGCAGCCCGACGGCGGCTCGGTAACGGTTCACAGTGTGAAGATCATCCGCGACGGGGCGACCATCGATGTGCTCGACAAGAGCAAGTTCCGGGTCATCGAGCGCGAGCAAAATCTCGACCAAGCCAGCCTGGACGGTCTCTTGAGCGCCGTTTTGCAGGTGCCGGGCCTGCAGGTCGGCGATACGTTCGAAGTCGCCGCGACCATCGTCTCCCATGACCAGACCCTCGGCGACCTTGCCTTCGGCCTGGAGCAGTTGCCGACCGCCGGAATGACCGGGACGTTTCGGTACCGCCTCGTCTGGCCGGCCGCCGACCACCTGTCGTGGCAAACGACCAAGGATCTCGCGCCTTCGGTCGTTCATACGGCCGACGGCATGAACGAAATCAATATCGAGCTGCGCGATCCCACGGGCTCGGTCGCCACCGACGGCGCGCCGCCGCGGTACAATATCCGGCGGCTGATCGAATTTACCGGCTTTGACGGCTGGAACGACTTGTCCAAACGCATGTACCCGCTGTTCGAAAAGGCCTCTACCCTCGGCGCGACCTCTCCTGTCCAGGCCGAAATCGACCGCATCAAGGCGCAAAGCAACGATCCGGCGACGCGCATGCAACTGGCCCTGTCGCTGGTCGAGGACCGTATCCGCTACGTCTATGTCGGTTTGAACGGTGGAAATTACCGCCCGGCCGGCGCCGACGAAACCTGGGAGCGCAAGTACGGCGACTGCAAGAGCAAGACGGCGCTCCTGCTCGCCCTGTTGCGAGGCCTGGACATTCAGGCGGAGGCGGTTCTGGCCAATGCGGGCGGCGGCGACGGCACCGACGAGTGGCTGGCCAATCCCGTCATGTTCAACCATGTGCTGGTTCGCGCCACTATCGCCGGCAAATCCTATTGGCTCGACGGCACGCGGGTCGGCGACACCCGCCTCGACCAGATGCCCCCGCCGTCGTTCCGCTGGGCCCTGCCGCTGAGCGCGACGGGCGCGACCCTTGAAAGGGTCGTTCCGGAGGCGCTGACGGCGCCGCAGAGCATCGAAAATATCGATATCGACGCCCGCGCCGGCCTCGATGTCCCGGCCAAGGTGACCTATCAGAATTTCTATCACGGCGATGCGGCGCGACTCCTCAAGATGAAACTGGAGGCCATGTCGGCGCAGGACGCCACTCAAGCGCTGAAATCGTCGGCCAATTCCGGCGGCGCGTGGACGGACCTCGAGACGGCGACCTGGCGCTTCGACGAGGCCACGAACGTCCTCGTCATCAGCTACACCGGCACATGGCAGCTGGACTGGGAAACCAACGGCGGCAGCGGACGAAGCTACTCCCTGCCGGGCGGGGGATTTTATCCGCCGGACGAGCGCCACCGCCCCCCTGAACAGGATCAGACAGCGCCTTGGGTACGGGAAAGCTTCCCGAAGTTCTCCTGCTCGACGACGACGGTTCATTTGCCCGAAAGCCGCAAGGGCTGGATGTGGACCTACGAAGCCAGGCCCATGAACCGGCGCCTGGCCGGCGAGGTCTATTGGCGCGCCGCCGGCCAGCAGGGCAACACGGTTCGCATGGCCTTGAGCAGCAATATCTATCTCCCCGAGATCACGGCCGTCGAAGCCAAGGCCGTGAACGCGCTGATCCCGACCTTCAACAACCGGCAGTCCAGTGTCTACGAAGCGCCCGACACCGGCCGCCCGTCGGTGGCGCCCCTGCCCTTCGGCGACAAGGCCGATTGGGACGAACTGAGCAAGGCCTGCACCGCGCATTGAGAGCAGAGGTATGCTGGCCAGACACCCGGAAAGTTGCTAGCCTCCCTCCGGCATAAATAACGGGGACGGGGAACAGATGGATCGGCGAACCTTTTTGGGCGCGGGCGCGGCATTGGCCGCCGGCGCGGGCACGACGGCGGCACAGGCGCAGGACGCGTCGAAGCCGATACGGGTGGTCAAGGGCTTCTCGATGGACCGCGCCTCGGGCCCGGCGGTCTTCACCGACGGCGAGCTGGCGGAAAACCACATCGCCAGGAGCTTCGGGCGGATTACCGATCTCGCCCAGCCCCTCTCGATCACCTACGACACGGCAAGTGGCCCGAAAGCCTTCACCGACCTGACCGGCAAGATCCGCCTGCTGGCCCTGTGGGCCGAGTGGTGCCCGCCCTGCCTCAGCGAATTGCCCGAACTGGCCGCGCTGCAGACGCGCTACGGCGGCGACCGTTTCGAAATCCTGGCCATGCTGACGGCCAGCCGCGCCCGGATGGACTATGCCACGGCGCGCCAGGTGATGGACGATGTCGGCGCGCAGGCCCTGCCCTTATGGGCCGAACCGAACGGCGGCCAGGCGACCATGGCCGCCCTGGCGTCGGCGAATATGCCGCCCAGGGGCGTCTTTACCAGCATTCCCTGCGCGGTACTGGTCGACGCCAAAGGTGTCGTGCGTGGCCACCATGTCGGCCTGGAGCTGGCGCCGAGAAAAATAACGAGAACGACAATCACACCTGGTGACGCGTCCTCGCCGCCGGCCGATGCGAGCGGCAAGGCCGTGGCCGTCGACACCGTAAGCGTGCGCCCGGGACCGCCCGACTTCGACGGCCCGTCCATATGGACGACGCCGGACGCCGACAGCTTTATCAAGGCCTTGCTGGGCGGCGCGCTTGGTTGAGCCGCCGACCGACGCGGACCGGATACCGGAGATCGCATGAGCCTGGGATTACGTGGCGGCGCCAAGCTTCACGGCCTGCTGGGACTAGTGACCCTTTACGGCGCCGGGAAACTGCGCGAGCTTGTCGTGCAGGCGCGGGCCTATGCCACGCATCACGGCCTGGAGGCGGCGTTTCGCAGCGTTCGGACGCGAGACGGCCAGCAAATCTCATTTCACCCGGCCGCGCCGGATATCGTCTTCAGCGTCTCAGGCGGATCCGTCATCATGACCGCCGAAACCTCGGCGGTGGGCCCGGGCTACCATGCCTTCGTCGTCGGCCTTATCGACTATCTGAGCCGGCATCACCAATGGGTATGGGATTTTCGCAGCGCCACGCAGCACTTCGGCGACGACACCGGCTATTATCGCAACCGGGACTTCGCCGCCCTGCGCACCGCCATGGCCGCGGACTTTTCGGCGCTAAGTCAAAGCCTTGTCACGGCCGAGGCCGGCGGCGGCGTCCCCTGGAACGTGTCGCTGCCGATGGCGCTCAACATCGCGTCGGATCATTTTGCCGCGACCAGCCTGGGCTTTCGCGACCGCGCCTTTTTCGAACAGCCAAGTCCCGAACGCTTCTTCCCGTGGTGGGATCAAGGCCTGACCGCGCAAACCCTTAAAAACATGGCGCTGTGCAAGATGTGGCTGGATATCCTGTGGCATCCGCCCGCCAGCGCCGGGGAAAGGCAGGACGTGGAAAACTGCCGGATTCTGATCGATCGTGCGATGGAACTCGGTGCCGAATTCGCCGCGGACGAGGGCGTCGAGGACATAGCCGCGCTGCTGCGCGATGAGCCGCTCGACGACGCCCCGGGCGCCGGGCGGATCGGCTACTGGCGCCAGACGGTCTGGTATCTGGACCCCTGCGGCTGGTCGATCGCCTTGCCGGCCTACTATCGCGAAGAGGGCGGCAGTGACGGACAGCTGTGTTCGCTGCTTTACGGCGATCGCGCCGTCTATATGCGCAGTTACGACTACGAGACGGCAGTGACGCAGCTCGCGTGGCCCGAGCCGAAGACCGAAGGCTATAGCGAATATCTGCGCTTCGAGACCGACCGCTACAGGGTCGTCATCGAGTCGGGCGGGGGCGTTGACGAAGACGGCATAAGCTGGTCGGTCTGGCAGGGCACCTACAACGCGCTTGGCGGTGCGGCGCGGATCAGCGTGGTCTCCCCCGACAAGGCCGACGCGGCCTGGGCGGAAAAGGTGCTGCGCTCCGTTCAGCCGTTCGTCTCGACGGATGTGTCCGAGTCTCCTAACCTACCCTCTCATCGGCGAACGCGGCCAGAAGGTTAAGCGCCCGGTCGAGGTCGCCGGTCGTGGTCGGCAGGCCGACCGACAGCCGCACCGCGCCGACGGCGTGCTCCGGCCCGAGACAGGCCTGCAGCGCCGGTATGCTGAACCGGCCGCGCAAGCGATTGAGACAAGAGGCCACATCCAGGCGTGAAAAGCCGAACGCCGCCTCCGCCGCGCCGGGATTGCAGAAACACCCGCCGCGCATGGCGACGCGCTGGGCCAGCGCGCGTTGCTCGACTTCGGCATAGGCAACCGGCCGGCCGTCGCGCCGCATCAGATTGAAGGCCACCGTGCCGCCGCGCCGGTCGAGGTCGCGCGGGCCGTAGAGCCTGACCAGCGGCGCGCCGTCGCGATGGCGCAACGCCGCCGCGCGCTCGAGAAAATAGCCGGCCAGGAACCGCAGCCGCGCCGATAGGGCCGGCCGCTCGACCTGGGCCAGAAAGGCGAAGCCCGACTCCACCGCGCCGGCATTGAGGAAGTCCGGCGTGCCGTCCTCGAAGCCGTGGTGGCCGGCGGACAACTGGTGCCGGTCGTGCTCGACCGAGACGAAATCGACCGTGCCGCCGGCGAACCACGGCCGGCGCAGCCGCGCCAGAGCGTCGCGCCGAACGATCAGGGCGCCAAGCCCCGTCGGCAGGCCGAACAGCTTGTAAAAGGAAAAGACCAGGAACTCGGCCGGGTGCTCGGCCAGGCTGATCCCGCCGGTCGCGCCGCAGCCGGCGGCGTCGACCAGCACGTCGAAGCCCAGGCTCCGCGCCGTCGCGACCAGGCCGAGATCGTGACGCACGCCGGAAAAGTTGGATTGAACCGGCAGCGCCAGTAGGCCCGCGCCCAGGCGCCGCGCGCTGACGGCCAGGCGCTCGGCCGGCGCGTCCAATCGCAGATCGCCATCGAGCGGCAGGACGTGAACCGGCGCCTGCGCTGTACGGGTAAATTCGCGCATGCCATTGACCGAATTGTGGTTGTCGGCCGCCAGTACCAGCCCCCGGGCCGGGCCGAAGGGGTAGCTTTCCGCCACCAGCTTGATCGCCGCGCTGGTGTTGGCGGTAAAGATCACCTCATAGACGGCCGGATCGGCGCCGAAGAAATCGAGCGCCAGCCGCCGCGCCTCTTCCATGTCGCGCATGCTGGCGCGCGACGGGGCATGCTCGGAATGGGGATTGCCGTAGATGCCGCGATCGAGCCTGCGGGCATAGTCGGCGACCTGCGATGCGCCGTAGAGCGCGCTGGCGGCGAAGTCGAGATAGGCCACGCCCTGCGCGTCGAGGCGGGCGAATTCGGCGGCGCGCAAGGCCGCGAAATCGATCGACGGTTGGCGGCTGTCTAACATCCCCGCCTCCTGACGCTGGTCGTGGCCATACCCGGCGCCGGATAGGGACGTACCCCCTGCAACGGCTGGCCGCCGAAATAGCGGCTGAGGTCCGCCGCCGCCTCGAAAGCCTGCTTGTCTTCGGTTGAGGCGCCGGGCGCCAGCATCGGCGACATGACCTCGTCGCGCCAGTCGGCCAGCCCGCCGGCGATGAAGTACGCATTGAACACGCCAAGCGCGCGCAGCAGCACCCAGGCCTGGCCGGCGTGGGCGCCGCCTTCGGAATAGAGCACGACCACCTCGTGCGGCTGGAATGGCGTGCGCATCAGCCGGTCCAGCGGGAAGTTCTCGGCGGTCGGAATGGCATCGGCGGCGAATTCGGCGGGGGACCGGACATCGATCACACGCAGGCCGGGCTTGCGGTCGCGAATCCAGGCGGCGAGTTCGAGCGCCGTGACGTGGTCGCTGCCCTCGTCGATCGCCTGGACCGCGCGGCCGAGGTCGATCCGGCCGCGCCGGTCGCGATAGGGACTGCCGGCGACGGCGGCGGCGAGGCCCAGCCCCAGGGCGCCGAAACCCAAACGGCGGGTGACGATCATGCGCGCCTCCCGCGCGACGCCTCGAAGCGTTCCACGCCGGCGAAGACAGCTATGCCCAGAACGGTAATACCCGCCACCACCACCCCATAGGACAGGCCCGTCAGTTGCGGCAAGGTGAAGGCGCCGCGCGCCGTGCTGTCGGCAAAGCCCGCGATCCACGGCCAGGCCAGGCCGGTGCCTAAGACACCCATGAATAAACCGAAGACGGCGGCCAGTCCGTCGCCGCGCCCGGTGGCGGCGGCGACGCACGACGTGCCGGGACACAGGCCGCTCAGCACGAAGCCGACCCCGAAGATCAGACCGCCGGCGATCTGCGGCAGCAGCCAGGTTTCCGGCACATAGATCGCCGCCAGGTCGATCACCCCCAGCCGTCCCAGCCAGAACAGGCCCAGCATGGCGGTCAATATGGCACTGAACATCACCTTCACCACGGTGAAGTCGCTGAGATAGAACTGCCCGGCCAGCTTTTCGGCGTCGCCCAGGCCCGCGCGTTCCAGGCTCCAGCCGAAGGCCATGCCGATCAGCACGGCGATGATCATCTGTTCGCTCATGACCACAATCTCCGCAGCCAGGGCGCCGCGGCATAGCCGCCGGCGAAGACGGCGATCATGAAGGCCCAACTGCCGACGCTTAAAAGCGCGCCGCCGGTCAGGGCCTGGCCGCTGGTGCAGCCGCGCGCCAGCACGGCGCCTATGCCCATGACCACACCACCGGCCGCCGCCGTCAGCAGGCGCGGCGTGACGCCCAGCGACGGACCGCGCGCCACCTGAAGCCGGAAACGCCCGGCGAGAACCGCCGACAGCGCGCCGCCCAGGATGACGCCCGTCAATTCCAGCACGATCCAGGCCGACCACGGCGCGCCGCCCGACAGGTAGCTCTCGAACCAGGCGTTGCCGGCCGCTTTCGGGGCGACGGCCTTCACCGTGGCGCTGGCGGCCTCGGCGAAGGCGCCCGACGCGCCCAGGCCCTGGCCCGCCAACACGAAGGCCGCCAGCAGCACGAGGCCGAGCCCGACACCCGCCAGGTAGGGATTGGCGTAGGCGCGCATGCTATTTGCCCGTCGTGACGGGTTGGTCGTGGATGGCCCAGTCCTCGAACGAGCCGTCGTAGAGGACCGCGTCGATGCCTACCCGGCGCGCGGCGAACAGCACCTCCGTCGCCTGCTGGCCTATGTGGCAATAGGCGATCAGATGGTCGCCCGGCCTGATCCCGGCGGCGGCGAAGATGGCGCGGTCCTGGTCCGGCGTCTTCAGCGTCATGTCGTCATTGTTGAAGCTGAGGAAAGGCACGCTCACCGCACCTGGAATATGGCCCATCTTCATGTGCAGCATCGTCCCGCCGGGCCGCACGCCGTCGTAAAAGGCCCTGGCGCGGGCATCGGCGACGCGGTAGCCCGGCGCGGTCAGGTGCGCCTTGACGAAGGCCTGGTCGACGACGACCGGCAGTATGCGCAGGTCCGACAGACGACCCGTCTTGGCCTCGGGCGCCTTGTCGCTGACCGGCCCGGTCCATTGGCTCAGGCCGCCGTCGAGCAAGGATACGCGATCGCCCAGTCCCGCCGCGTACAGCGTAAAGACGACGCGCGTGGCCGGCGACACGTCCGGGTCGCTGGAATAGATGACGATACGCGACCCGTCGGAGATGCCGAGCTTTTCCAGCCGCGCCTTGAGATCGGCCGGCGCCGGCACCTGCAGGCTCAGGCCGCCGCTGTCGACGGCGATGTCGTCGAGCGAGACATAGCGCGCGCCGGCAATGTGCTTTCGATTATAGTCGCCGCGGTCGCCGACGTGCAGCACGACGAGATCGGGATCGTTGATATGCGCCGACAGCCATGACGGCGTGACGGTCAGGTCGCCGGCTTGGGCGGCGCCGGTGACGCTGGCCGCGGCCAGGGCGGCGGCCGCGATGAGATGGAAACGGGTCATGGGTTTCTTCCTTCCGATGCGGGGCGATCGCACATGTCCGGCAGCTTTTCCTTGCCCCCTCCCCGTGAAAACGGGGAGAGGACGGGAGCTGAACGCAGTGAAAGCGACCGGGTGAGGGGCCTGCAGTTGCATATTTGCCCCTCACCCGACCATCTGCGCCCTGACGGGCTTGCTGGTCGTCCTCTCCCCGTTTTCACGGGGAGAGGTAAGACGAAGCGTGTTCGTCGGCCATATGCATGGGTTTGCCTTTTGATACCCAAGCATAGGCCGCCTTCGGATCGTCGGATGCGCCGCGCGACGAACCGCGCTCCGCAGCCGATGAAGGTTCCGAATCAACGGATGGACGCAGGTGAAACACAGCGCCAGACCGGCTATGATGCGCCATGACCCAAGTTTCCGATCTCGACCGGCCGATTCCGCGCGAAGCCTCGACCGGCGGCTGGTGGCGCAGCCACGACGTCTATCCGACCTTCAGCTGGCCGTGGTGGCTGCGGCGCGGCTGGCTGTTCTGGCCGGTGGCCCTGGTCTACGGCATGATCTTCGCCTCGTACCACGCCTTCGGCATGAACGCGCTCGGCGACTGGCCGATCCTGGCCCTGGTCGCCTGCACGGGCGGCCTGATCATGGTCAGCACCGGCCCGCTGCTGGCCACCGGTGTGCGCCATCTTCGCCTGCCGCTATGGCTGGAGCAGATCCTGGTCGTCGCCGCCATCGCGGCGGGTCTCGCCGCTGCGATCTTCGCCGAAAAATGGGTCAGCGGCTTCCACGACCACCTGATGGCGCGGTTGCGCGGACCGGCCCGGCCGCCGATCCCGTGGCTGTTCCAGGGCATTTCCTACGTCTTGTACTTCAGCCTCGACGGCGGGATGCTGGTGCTGTTCGCCGTCAGCGGGGGCTTCGCCGCCATGCAATATCTCGGCGAGCGCCGCCGCCTCGCCGCCTGGGCCAGCCGCCAGGAGGTCGAAGCCCTGCGCGCCCAACGCGACACCGCCGATATGCGCCTGGCCGTGCTGCAGGCCCAGGTCGAGCCGCATTTCCTGTTCAATACCCTGGCCTCGGTGCGCTCGCTGGTCGCCACCGATCCCAAGCGCGCGTCCGCCACCATCGACGCGCTGTCGGACTATCTGCGCTCGACCCTGCCGAGCTTCCGCGAACCCGGGCGCGAGGACGCCGCGCTCGGCAAGCAGATCGACATCTGCCACCGCTATCTCGAACTGATGAATGTGCGCATGGACGGCCGCATCCGGATCGTCATCGACGCGCCGGACGAGATCCGCGCCCTGGCCTTTCCGCCGCTGATCCTGATCTCGCTGGTCGAGAACGCCGTCAAGCACGGCATCGAGCCCAAGCCCGGCCCCGGCACCATCGCCCTTCGCGCCCGCCTCGACGCCGGCGGATTGCGCGTCGCGGTCGAGGACGATGGCGCGGGCCTGACCGCCGGCGAGACCAGCCACGGTCTGGGTCTCGCCAATGTCCGCGCCCAATTGCGCAACCGCTTCGGTGACGGGGCCGCGCTCGACATCGCCGCCCGGCCGGATGGCGGCACGCGCGCCGTCATCACTTTAGCGCTTTCCGGGGCGCCGACCGGAGCGGCTTCATGACGCCCGTCGCCATCATCGCCGAGGACGAGGGCGCTCAGCGCCTGGAGCTGAAGGCCCTGCTTGCCGAACTGTGGCCGGAGCTGCATATCGCGGCGGAATGCGAGGACGGGCTGGCGGCGATCGAAGCGCTTCAGGCCCACGCGCCCGACGTCGCCTTTCTCGATATCCGCATGCCGGGCGTCTCGGGCCTCGAGGTAGCGCGTGCCGCCGGCGACACCTCCAAGAACGCCCCCAAGACCGCTCATGTCGTGCTGATCACCGCCTATGACGAATTCGCCGTCCGCGCCTTCGAGGCCGGCGCCGCCGACTATCTGCTCAAGCCCGTGCGCCGCGACCGCCTGGCCGCCACCGTCGCCCGGCTGAAGAAACGCGTGGCGGACGGCAAGCCGGCCCGGCCGCTCGACCTGGTCAGCCTGCTCGATGCGCGCCTGACGCCGGAGCGGCGCTGGATGAGCTGGATCTCCGCCTCGGCCGGCGACACCATCCGCATGATCGCCATCGACGACGTGCTGGCCTTCCGGTCGGAGGACAAGTACACCTGCGTCCTGACCGCCCAGGGCTCGGCCCATATCCGCACGCCGCTGAAGGACCTGATCGGCCAGTTGAACCCCGAAGTGTTCTGGCAGGTCCATCGCGGCGCCATCGTCCGCGTCGCCGCCATCCGCGCCGTCCGCCGCGACGAAGACGGCCGCATGCGCGTGCACCTGACCGGCAGCGCCGAGACCCTGCCGGTCAGCGCGGCGTTCCAGGACCGCTTCCGGCCGATGTGAGCCGGCGCGGGAATGCGATTGCGCGGTCGGACGCTGGCGAGACGGCGACATTGGCGGCCGCTTTCGACCACGCCCCAGCAAGAAGACGTCATTAGATCGGAATGACTTTAGGTGGAATCGTCATTCCGATCTAAGTCTTTGCTTGGTCGCGCAATTTAACCGAAAAGTGGTGTCCACTTTATCGGATTGCGCTCTAAATCACTTCGAGACCTTTCCCGTCAACGCGTGGGGGAGGTTGGCCTTTTTTGCACCCGTACGGGAACATTTTCGGCACTGTCTTTTGAATTCCGCGCCACCGATCCCGTACGGGAACATCTTGTCTTTCGTCGACGCGAACGAATAAAGCCACCCCGTACGGGCGCAAAACCTAGGAATTTGGCAACAGAGCTGCTATATGTTCCTGTACGGGAGCAAATCCATGCCAACCGACTCCGAGTCCCCAGCCCAATCCGCACAGGTAGACGCATCGACAGCCGCCGTTTTGGGCGTCGTCGGCTTGATCGGCGGCGCCTATATGATGAGCAAGACTTTCGCTTCCATCAAGACCACGGCCGACGTGGGGAGCCGAGTGCGTCAGGCACGCAAGGCCATGGGGCTGTCGCAGGAAGCTTTCGCCGACCTCTCGGGTGTGGGCCGACGCTTCATCTCCGAACTGGAAGCCGGAAAGCCAACCGTCGAGTTCGAACGCGTCCTCAAGGTCTGTCAGTCCGCGGGCATCGATCTCTTCTCCAGCCAGCGCAGCGAAACCACGAAGCCGGGGCTGCCATGAATGAGCGCCTGCGCCTTGACGTCTGGATGGATGGTCTGCCAATTCCGGCCGGCGCCCTCGTCGCCCACGCGGACGACACCCTGAGGTTCAGCTACAATGACGATTACTTCGCCGCGGGCGGCGGCCCGTTGTCATTGTCGTTTCCACTAGGTGTACGCACCTTTGGCGATCTACCCTCGCGCGCCTTCTTCGGTAATCTTCTTCCTGAAAATAACCAGATCCAGCGTATACGGGAGCGGGAAGGCCTTGAGGCAAACGATGTCGCCGGCATATTGTACCACATGGGCGCGGATTGCTCGGGCGCCATATCATGTGTGCCGGCGGGCAGCCCCTCCGCCAAGATTCCTGGCAACTTGGCAACCGATTATATCCCGCTGAGCGACAATGAAATCGCCGAGATTATGGTCAGCCTGGCCGACCACGCCCGCTTGCCGGACGCGACGCGCGATCCTTCGCCCCTGGCCGGCGTCCAGGGCAAGCTTGCCATCACTGTTTTACCCGATGGGCGCTGGGCGCTGCCGAATCCCGATCTAAAGGTCCCCACGACGCACATCCTAAAAGTCCCTCCGCGCGGCGACGCGGGAGACGCCAAGCTCGAGGAAGCAGCCTGCATCCTGGCGAGGGAGGTCGGGTTCGAAACCTCCGTGCCCACGGCCCTACGTATCGCCGATCGGGAAGGCATGCTGATCACCCGCTTCGACCGTCTTGTCCACGATGGCGTTGTCACCCGCGTGCACCAGGAGGATTTCACTCAGGCGCTGGGATTGCCGGCCAGTCTCAAATATCAGCGCAAGGGCGAAGAAGGCCGCCGTTTTTACGCACCGGCCATCGCCAACCTCCTCGCCGCAACGGCTCAGCCCGCCAAGGCGCGTGAGACCTTCCTCCTAGCGACCTTGTTCCACCTGGCTGTAGGCAACAGCGACAACCACGGCAAAAACCACGGGCTTCTCTATTCAGCCGGCAATTTTCCACTCTTATCCCCCCTCTACGACATTCTTCCGGTACGGATGATCGAGCGGTATACGCATCAGCTCGCATTCGATATCGGCACCGCGAAGTTTGCTGAAGATATCACCGCGGTCGACTTTATCTTCTTCTTCGAGACATTCGGCCTAAGGGGGGCCGGCCTTAGACGGTTCGTCGAACGGGCCGTCAGACCGATGCTGGAACGGCTCGAAGCGGCCTCGGCCAATTTACCGGGGCGTGGCTTGAAGAGCTTCGACGACTTCATCGGCCAGGAACTGGAGCGCCTATCTCAAACGCTTGAGATCGGCATGCAGTTTCGAGAGCGGGACTATTTCACGCCCAAGGGCGGTGGGTGGACCGCCGCCTGAAACCCATGCCGGCGGCTCGCTATTATGGTGACAGGTGAGTATAAGGACTAGGTTGCCATAAGGATTTAAGGCGCCTGGGAAGAGGAAGCGGGCATGGCCAAGTTCGTATTCGGATTGCAGCAGTCCCTCGACGGCTATGTCGACCACATGAAACTGGGACCGCCTGGGCCCGCGCTTTATCGTCATTTCATGGAACACGTGCGCGACCTGGCCGGCTGTGTGTATGGCCGCCGCACCTACGAGATCATGCGGTATTGGGATGAAGACCACGCGGACTGGGACGCCGGGGACCATGATTTCGCGGCGGCGTGGCGACGCCTGCCGAAATGGGTCGTGTCGGGCGCGCTGACCTCGGTCGGCCCCAACGCCACGCTGATCCAGACCGACGTCGCGACCGCGCTGCGCGAGCTCAAGACCCGGCTCGCCGGCGAGATCGACGTCGCCGGCCCGGAGCTGGCGCGAACCCTGAGCGAGCTTGGTCTTATCGACGAGTATCGGCTCTATTTGCGCCCCCTCGTGCTCGGTCAGGGCACCCCCTTCTTCGCCGGGCCCCGGCCGCCGCTCCGCCTCGTCGCCAGCGATCCCATCGGCGAGGACGTCGTCCGCTTGACCTATGTTCCGGCTTGACGATACGCGTCGTCCGCCGCAAACAGCCGTGACGACACCAATGGGAGCGCCGCCATGGCCGAGATGATCAGGATCACATCCACCGCGGCCGACGGCTTCGTGTTCGGCGCCTGTCACGCCGAAGCCGAAGGCTGGCGCAAGGGCGGCGTCGTGGTGATCCAGGAGATCTTCGGCATCGACGAATATGTCCGCGCCGACGTCGAGCGCTGGGCCAGGGCCGGCTTCGAGGCCATCGCGCCGGCCATGTTCGACCGCACCCATCCGGGCCTGGACGTAAGCCACGAGGGCGACGGACTGGCCGTCGCCTCAGCCGCAAGGCAGGGCGCCGACATCGATACCGCCGTCGCCGACATCGCCGCCTGCGTGACCTTTCTCAAGGCCAGGGGCCCGGTGTTCGTGGTCGGCTACTGCTTCGGCGGCGCCATGGCCTGGCAGGCGGCGGGGCGCATCGAAGGGATCGCGGCGGCGTCCAGCTACTATGGCGGCCGCATGGCCAGCATGGCCGGCCTGACGCCCAAGTGCCCGGTCATCTGCCACTTCGGCCGCAAGGACGCCCACATCCCCGCCGACGAGATCAAGGCGATCCTGAACGCCGCCCAACCGCAAGTGCCCGTCTATATTTATGAAAAGTCGGGCCACGGCTTCAACAATGACGGCCGGCCCGGTTCCGACCCGGACGACGCCGCCCTGGCCCGGCGACGCACCCTCGCACTATTCGAGGCCAACGGCGCGGCCTGACGTCACGCCCGCACGCCGGTTGGGTTGGTCACGTCGGGCGGATAGGTCCCATGGCCTTCGATGACCAGCCCGTCGGCGAACTGCAACACCTCGCTGACCTGCACACCCGCCTGATTTCGATAGACCAGGACGATATGGTCGATACCGACGAAGACGGCCTCTCCCGTAAAATGCAGGTCCGGTATCGCGCGGAGCCCCGCGGTCCAATAGGCACGGATCTGCGTCTTGCCGCGAAGCATGCCGCCACTCTCCGGAAACAGTCTGTGAGCGAACGGCGAGGAAAAATAGGCGTATTCATGAAAGTGCGACAAGACGCGTTCGATGTCGTGAGCGTTCCACGCGCTAAGCCAGCTCTCGGCAAAGGCAACGGGATCCATGTGCATTCCATAAACCTGTATTTTCCGGACGGTCATCCCGAACAGCTTTGCCCCAGAGCCTTTTTCGATCAGATCAAAGGGGCGCCAGGACGACTGACAATGTCGGCCATCAGCTTCCACGCGCCAGTGGGCGTTTCCCGCTGCCATATCCGCACATAGTCGCCCCGTTGGAGGGACTCGGCCGCCACCGGGAAGGCGATAGCGACCGACGCGGCCGTCGCATATATCAGGTTAGCCAGGTTCATGTTCCGCCCCTATTCGACTTTAGTTCTCGCCAGTGGCAAAGGCGTTCAACGCATTCCGAAATATTTAGCGCGATCCTTTCGTCGCGCGGATCGGCGGCCAAATGGCGCTCCAGGCGCGTTCAGGGTTTGAGATTGATCAGGGCCGGGAACTCGCGCCGTAGCGCCGGGTCCGTGAGGAAGGCGCCGCGCATGAGACATGGCCGGGCAGGCGCCGGATCGACGCCCGAACCGACACCTTTGCCATTCCGGCGGACCGGTCAATCCTTCGGCGTCCACGGCAGCATCCGTTCCAGAACGCCATCCCTCGGGACGAGCGCGTGGAACAAGGCCGCGCCCGCGTGGAGCCCGATCAGGCCGAGCAGCGTCCATGCGGAATATTCGTGCACGCTGTGGAGAAAATGAAAGACCGGCTTGTTCGTCGCCAAAAACGCCGGCACCTGCCAGCCAAAGACAACGAACGGATGTCCACGGAACAGGGTGTCGCCGAGGCCTGTCAGGGGCTGCAACAGCAGCAGGCCGTACAGTCCGTATTCGTTTGCCTGCGCGATACGGCGTTGGAGCATCGGCATGGAGTTCGGGAACGGCGGCAAGTGTGCCAAGGTGCGTCGCCAGCACAACCGCCCGACGACAACCAGCAAGGTCGCCAGCCCCATCGAGCGATGAAACATGAGCAGGGTCGGCGTATTCTCACCGCCGTAGGGCATCCACCAAGCTGTAGTAAATTGCCCGGTCACCAAAAGCACCGTCAACCAGTGAAACCCGATGCTCACCTGGTCGAAGCGGCCGGCCTTGGACCGGCGCGCGCCGGGGCTCGCGGCAATAACCGTCAACGCGTTTGTCTCATCCATCGCAATACCCCGCACAGCGCCGAAATGGCGTCATGGAGGGAACGTCGGAGACCTCGCGTTTATTCCCAGGCGGGCCTGAGTCGGATTTCGCCGATTGGTCGCGGATAGCCGGCCGTCACTGCGCCAGGCATTTGACGTCGGCGCGCGTGCACTGCGTCGAGAACTGATCGCTGTAGCTGTTGCTGTAAGAGGCAAAGCCGAGATCGAAACCGTAGACGATCCTGACCGTCAGGCCCTGACCCGGCGCGAAACGGTACGACTTGACCGCGACCGCGCCGATCCGGGCCAGTTCCTGGTTCACATCGGCGGGCCATTTGCGGACCTTGGCCGTGACGACCAGCGTCCGCGTGGTCTGGGCGGGTCCGGCGTTCGAATAGAAGGTGGTCGTGTTGTCCCCGACCGTGGTCTCAACCACCTCCGGCAGTCTGTTCTCGGCATCCATGACCCGCTGCAGCGGCCCCATTGTGGCGGCCAGTTTCGGTAACCATGCCTGCATCATCAATTGCCCGCCGATACCCAGTCCGAGACCGGCCATGACCAGCACGGCCGCCACGACGGCGTGGGCGCGGACCTTCGGCGCTTCGAATGCACCGGCCCCGGCGCGGACGACGATCGAGCCGAACACCAGATCGTGGAGCAGACGGCGCGTCGGACCATTGAACAGCAGCAGGTAGATCTGCGCCAGGCTGACCCCGAACACCGCCGTGACCGCGACAGCCGTCACCACAAAGTCCAGATAGGTGTTCGTGGGCGCGAAATACCAGCCATTGAGCATCATCGGCCCGACCAGAAGAAGGGCGCGGCCGAACGCGGCGGCAAGACCCAGGGGCTTGCCGTCGAGCCTGACGACCTTCAGGCCCAGGGCCCGCATGCCGATCGACCGGCCGCCGAACACGCCGCTGGCCGTCGAGCCGAAATAGATCACGCCCAGGACCAGGCCGAAGGCCCGCCCGTTCGAGCCCAGACTGGCGGCATAATCGCTCGCCAGCATGCCAACGGCATAACAGACCGCGCCCAGAACGATCAAATCGACGATGAAAGCCAGCAGGCGCGCCCAAAAGCCCGACCAGTCGCTCGGCTTGTCCTTGGACATGACATTTCCCCCGCCCATTCCCTAACAAGAGATTAACCCAACCTCCGGTCATGACGCAAGGGCGGGGGCGATTACCCGCTGATGCGCAGCGTGAACCGCACCTGGGTTTGCGATTGTTCGGCCGGCTCCGCCACGGTCAGGCGGGCGTCGCGGCGGCTGGCCACATCGACGAACTCGAACGCCGAGCGCAGGTGCGCCGACCACGGATGGATCCACGCGGCGGTGGCGGCATGGCCGCGCTCGTCATTGTCGTAGAGGTGCAGAAACGAATTGTCGCGCGTGGCGAAATAGTCGCCGCGCAGGGTCAGCCGTGTGCCGTCCGCCAGCCGGTGCGAGATCAGGACATAGGCCGAATCGAAGATCATGTCGGCCGGGTGTCGGCCGTCGGGAAAGACCGCGCCCATCTTCGTCGAGCCCCACAGATACTGGCTCAGCACTTCGTAGGTGGGGGCCGGAGTGTAAACTAGGCCGCCGCCTATCAGGCGCGTCGTCCACCCGTACTGGCCGCGATCGACGATCGACGGATTGGCCGGATTGTAAAAATAGACCAGGTTGAGCGCGACCGGCGCCGGCGGACGCCAGTCCCCACGCAAATAATAGCCGCCGCGGCCGTCGACTTCGACCGAAGGCCGCGTGATGCGCGCCTGCTTCAAAAAGATCGCTTCGTAGCCTGCCTCCGGCGTGTTCGGCAACCGCAGGGCTTCATTGCCGCCGGTCACCAGGTCGTGCAGCGCCCAGCCGCGATAGGCGAGGATGGCGCCGGCGGCGTCCGCGCCCTGGAACAGGCCGGCGGTCATGCCGAGGTCATGACCGGCCGCATTGGCGCGCACCGACAGTTCGGCGCCCGTGACCAGCAGTTCCTCGCCGACCCAGGTATCGATCGCCGAGGGCGTCAAGGTGCGCGTCGGCGTCCAGCCCGGACCGTCGTTTTCCAGCGAGATCGGCGGCAGCAGGCGGCCGATGCGAACCGCATAGCGCACCGACGAGGTCGGCACCGGCTTCCAGCGCAGATAGGATTCGGTGACGCCCAATGGGCTCAGGGCTTCGGGCTGATAAAGACCGGTAAGGTCGAATTGCAGGGTGTCGCTGAGGCGCGGCCGCCAGACCACACCGCCATCCGCCTCGACGGGATCGCTGCCCCTGCCGAACTGCAGCTTGCCGAAGCCGCCGCGCGTCCAGCTCGTCTCGCCGGACGCCGTGCCCATGCCGAAATCGGCCCACGCCGTGACGGTATCGGCGCCGGCAAGATCGGCCTGGGCATGGCAGGGCCGCGGACAGACAAGGCCGAGAAGCGCCGCGGCGACGGCGAGGGACAGGATCTTCATGGACGGTCCGGGGCGGGTGATGCCCGCTCAGACTAGCCGGTGTTCGATAAATCGCGGTTAACCCCCTCGCGGCGGCCGCTCTAGTTGGCCTCGATCGCGTCCTTGACGCCGATCAACGCTTCCTCGACCTTGCCGATGGCCAGGCTGAGGCCCGCCGGCGCGCCGGAAGTCTGGCCCTGCTGCAGCAGCGCCTGCGCGCTCTCCAGGGTCTGCTGGATCTGCGTCAGGGTCGCGCCGGCGCCGGTCGCGTTGGACGCACCGAGCGTGACATGCGCCGCCGCCGCCAGCGACGTCACCAGGCTCCTGGCCTTGCCGACATCGAGCTTCGCCGCCACCACGTCCTGTTGGGCGCCGGGCCCATTGACCGTGACCTGGCCCAGTCCGGCCGAGGCCTGGTCGAGATCGGCGGCGACCAGGGCATAGTTCGGGGCGGCCTGTGTGGCGGCAATGGGGGACGACACGGATGCCGACGCGCCGGAGGTCTTCGGCTTGGGCGCGAGGGTCGTCTGGGCCGTGCCCTTGGTGGCGATCGGGCTGGCCTGCGCCGCGCCGCCGGCCAAAAGAATGACCGACAGCAGGGCCGGCAGCGGAAGGGGTAAGCGCATCGGAAGCTCCGTAGAATTCGGGCGGTCTGCGACGGATGGGGGCGGCGGCCACCAGGGGAGCGGCCGCCGCCCGCCGCACCGCAGAAATTTCGGTGCGTTCCAGGAGGAAGGAAAAGGCGAGCCGGGTTTAATTCGCCGTCGTCGTGCTACCCTTCGACGCCTCGGCTTTCGCCGCCTCGTTCACCTGTGTCGAAGCCAGGTCGACGCTGTCCTTGGCCTGCCTCAGATCGGTTGCGACGTCCTTGTCGGAGTCGCCCTTGTCGAGCTGGGTCATAACCTTTTCCAGGTCAGATTTGACGCCCTTGAACGACGCGTCCGCGGGCTTTGCGACCGCCCCTGGCCGGTCGTCAGCGGAGTCGTGCAGCCCGGCGACCTGCGCGCCGCCGCCGGTGTCACCCGTCTTGAAAACGAGATGCTCGGTCTTGGCAATGGAGGCGATCGAGGTCTCGGCGGCCTTCAAGGCCGCAAGCGCCTTGCTCTTGTTCTCGGTCACCGCCGGATCGAAGGTCACGGCGATCTTGCCCAATTCGGTCTCCGCCGACGTGAGGCCGTCAGCCACGGTCTGATAATTCGGATGGACGACGATCACCGATTTCAACGTCGTCCCGGCGTCGGCGATGTCGGTGTGACTGGTGCTCAGGTCCATTTGCGCCGCCTCGCCGACCGTCATGCCGGCTTTGACGAGCAGCGCCTCGTTGGCCTTGCCCAGGGTTTCCGACGCCAGGGTCAGTTGGGCGTTGTCGTCGGATGAGTCGCTTGCCGACCCCGACGCCGCGACCGTTGTCGACGCCGGCGTATCGGTGACCGTGACCTTGTCGACCGCCGCGGCCGATTTCACCTCCTGGATCGCCTTCTGGATGTCGGCGAGCGCCTTGTACTTGGCGGTGGACTCCGCCGGGGTGTCCTTGCTGTTCGTCTGGGCCAGGGTCTGCGCCGCCAGCAGGTCGCTCAGCCCGCTCTGATAGTCCGGCAGCTTGGGCTTGGCGGCGGCCGAGGACGAGGCCGCGCTGCTGGTCTTGCCGGCGGATGAGGACGAAGACGACGCGACGGCCGCCGGTTTGGCCTTCATGGCGACCGGCGCCACGGGGGCGGGCTTGGGATTGGTATTGGCATAGGCCGCGCTGCCGGCCGCCACCAGGGCGGAGACGAGAACGGGCAGTAACAGGGATGAACGCATGGAACTCTCCGTAGGGGTTCGAGGCACGCCGGATGGCCCGGCTCCGGCAAGGCGCGCACCGCCGCACGCGCGAGGGGGCTCACGCGGAAACGACCATGGGCAACGCGAGGAAAACGCGAACTGGGGGAGGAAGAGCCTTGACCTTATCGCGGTCGCGGCCGGGCGTCATCTTGCCTAAACAGGCATGGTTTGGATGGCTCAGGCAGCGGGCGCCGGCGCCGGGTCCGGGCAGATGGCGCAGACGGCGAATACCTTGGGATCATTGGCGATATCGGCCGGCGCGATATAGCCCGCCTTGTCCGGCGCCAGGGTCAGACCCATGGCCTCATAGGACTTGGCGACGTATTCCGAGCAGATATAGGCGCGCGTCGGGTCGAGCTGGCTGCGCACGCTGATCCCGGCCATGCCCGCCGCGATGCGTTCGGCGACGCGGGCCAGTTCCTCGGTCGAATAGGGAAAGCCCAGCCGGTCGATGGCGAAGCCGGTCATCTTGCGCACGTCGATCGCCGGCGCCGGATGGGGGAAATCCTGGTGCCGCGCCAGCAGCAGCTTGCCCGGATAGGGCTTGGGCGAGGCCATACTGCCGTTGATCTTGTTGCTCAGCGACATCGACCGTACGCCGTAGGTATCGACGCTTTCCAGCAGCAGAATGCGGTCGATATGCTCGATGTTCCACACGAAGCCGGCATGGCACCACAGGCTGTGCGTGGCATATTCGATAAGCGCCGATCCCAGGCCGCTGGAATGGAACAGCAGGATGTCGCCCGTGCGCATCTGGGCGCGCGCCTGCGAATAGGGGACAGGCGTCAAGGCTTCGAACTCGGCGGTGGTGACGGTCATGGCGTAGTCCCCCTTCGGATTGTCCGCGCGAAGATGGCACGAATCGCCGGTCGGATTCAATCGCGCGCCGCGCCGCCCGGTCGCGCTCATTCATGAGCCATATTCATAAGCCCATGCGGATATTGCCGTCTAATCGCCGCTATCCCGATGCTGTAGGATGCGTAGCCTGAACGGGAGATTGCGATATGCAACATGTGCGGCTGAACAACGGCCTGTCGATGCCGATTCTGGGCTTTGGCGTCTTCCAGATCCCCGATCCCAAGGACTGCGAGCGCTGCGTCATCGACGCGGTCGAAGCCGGCTATCGCGCCATCGATACGGCGGCGTCCTATACGAACGAGGAAGCGGTGGGCAAGGGCATCAAGGCCTGTGGCATCGCCCGCGGCGACTTGTTCGTCACCACCAAGCTGTGGGTGCAGGATACGGGCTACGACAAGACGCACCGCGCCATCGAGCGGTCGCTGCAGCGCCTGCAGATGGACTATGTCGACCTCTACCTGATCCACCAGCCGTTCGGCGACGTGCACGGGTCGTGGCGCGCCATGCAGGACGCCTACAGGGCCGGCAAGGTGCGTGCCATCGGCGTCAGCAACTTCCATCCCGACCGGCTGATGGACATTCAGGCCTTCAACGAGGTGCCGCCGGCGGTCAACCAGATCGAGATCAACCCGTTCCAGCAGCAGGCCGAAAGTGCCGCCTTCATGAAGGAGATCGGGGTTCGGGCCGAGGCCTGGGCGCCCTTCGCCGAGGGCCGCAACGGGCTGTTCACCAACGAACTTTTATCGGACATCGCGCGGAAATACCGCAGATCCGTCGGACAGGTCGTCCTGCGCTGGCTGGTCCAGCGGGAGATCGTCGTGCTGGCCAAATCGGTGCGCCGGGAACGCATGGATGAGAACCTGGCCGTCTTCGACTTCGCGCTGGATGATGAGGACATCGCACGGATCCAGACCCTGGATACGGCGACCAGCAGCTTCTTCGACCACCGCGATCCCAAGATCGTCAAGTGGATGAGTGAACGCAAGCTGGATTTGGCGTGAAGGGCGATTGGCGCCCATCTTCTTTCCTCCCATGTGAGCGAGCGAAACGGGGGAGGTGGCAGACGAGGCGTTCTTACGCCTCGGATGACGGAGGGGGCCGCCGTCAGTGGAACGGCCCCCTCCGTCGCGGGGCTTCACCTTCGGCTCGCACCCGCGCCACCTCCCCCGCTGCGCTGCGCTTGCAAGGGAGGAAAGGTTTCTTGAGATGTGCTTTCCGGCGTCTGCGCCAGTCAGCGGCTTAAAGCTGCTTGACCTCGGCCTTGATCTTCGCCTCGTAGGCGGCGGCGGCGGCCTTCTGGCGGCGCAGCAGGTCCTGGATTTGCGGCGTATGGGCGCCGGTGCGCTCGGCGACCTGGATCAGGGTCAGGTCCGGCGCCTCATTGGCTTCGACCACCACCGGCCCGTGCTCGGTCAGGCCGATATCCCAGCCCAGAATGGCGAAATGCGACAGGGCCCGCGCACCATCCAGCGCCTGGCCACGCACCGCGTCCCACGCCGGCACCGTCAGCCCGATCAGATCGGCGCCGGTATCGGGATGCCGGGTCACCGCGGCGAAACTCAGCCCGACGCCCGAACTGGCCGAGACGATCGCGCCGCTATCCGCATCCAGCGCCGCCAATAGATTGCCGGAACGCCAGTAATTGTCGGCGACATTGCCGGCGGCGGGGATCTTCCATACCGCCTTGAGCACACGCGGACCGTCGTCCGACTGGACGGTGACGACGCGCACCGTCGACAGGCGCGGCCCGATGACCGGGGCCAGGTCCGGCGGCGAGCCGTGCATCGGCTGGAACATGAAGCCGTCGGCGAAATGCGTGGCGATCGCTTCGGCCACCGCCGCGACGGGAAGGACATCGCCATTCACCGCCGTGACCGTGCCGGCCTTGGCGTCGCATGACCCCAGAGCCAGGCTGCCCAGGCTCTGCACGCCCTCGACCGGCTTGCCGAACAGCGGATAGTGGTCGGGCGTCAGCAGGAAGGCGCGCAGCGCGGCGGTATCGGCCAGCAGGCGCACGCCGCGCGACCCGGCAAAACCGGGCGCGTACAGGCCCGACGTGGCGATGACCGGCAGGCCGTAGCCGGCGATATAGCCCTGAAACGCGATCTTGTTGTTGAGCAGGGCGAACCAGTCGTGGCGGTAGTTCAATTGCAGCATCAAGGTGTGATTGGCGCGCTGGCCCAGAAAGGCCTTGCGGTCGGCGTCGCCGTAGAAGGCCTTGTCGAACAGGCGATACTTGACATAGTCGTTGAACGACAGCTTGCCCGGCCCGCGCGACAGGCCCCAGAAATCCTTCATCACCGCCATGGGCGACTGGCCGCTCTGCGCCGTCACCTTGGCCAAGAGCTCGGCGACGGAAGGCTGAACCTCCGGACGTGCGACGTCGAAGACCTTGGGATCGCTCATGGCGCCTACCCCGCCTGGCGGTGGGAGCCACCGGTCGCGGACAAATCGGCGTCGAGCACGGTCAGCTTGGCGAACAGTTGCGCCAGGTGGCGGCGCATCGGCAGCAGGGCGGTGGCCATGTCTTCGCCGCGCAGCACGGCGACGCAAAGCGCGGTGATCAGCGGCATGGAGGCGCAGACCCGCAAGGCGCTGCGCACACCGACCTCGACCGGCTGACCCAGATAATAACGGCCGGGATGGCCCGCCATGGGCTGGCGCAGGCCGGCGCACAGGCTGGCTGCCGCCGCGGCCGAACCGGCGCCGATGACGATCGGAAAGATGGTGCGTTCGGGTGCGTCCGGGCCGCGCGCCTCGAGGATCGGCGTCAGGTCGGAATGGCCGGCGATCTCCGCCGTTACCGCCGCGCCGAAGGCCCGCACGACGTCATGGCGCAGGCCTTTCGGCAGGGCGTGGAAGGTCTCGATCTCGTGCAAGGCGGCTTCCCAGCGCAGGCCGAGGCCACGATTGTGATCGCCGCAGTCGAGCCGCGACAGGCCGGGGCGCATCGCCGCGGGCCAGTCGTGCGTCGTCGTATAGGCGCCGAGCCCGTGGGGGACGCGGGCGCGCCGCACAGCCGCGACATGGGCCGGCGGAACCAGCAGCGCGCCGCAGAACGGCGGGCCGCCGGCGAATTTAGAGCCGCTGATCATCACGAAATGACCGAGCGCCAGATGGCCCTTGATCGTCTCGGGCGAACAGCGCAGCTGGCAGGCATCGACCACGACCAGCAGACGGTCGCCATAATGCTGCGTCAACCGCGCCAGGGTCTCGCGCCGCGGTCCGGCCAGGCCGGTCTTCGAACAGTCGAGCGCGTGCAGCAGGATGGACCGTCCGGCCGTATCCGCCTCGAAGCACAGGGCTTCCAGTTCGGCGTCGAGATCCTCGTCGGGGCGCACCAGGCCGAGATCGTCGCGCAGGGAGACGGCGCACACCTCGGCCGGCCCCGAATCGAACACGTCGAGATAGTCGCCCTTGACGACGGCGTCGCCGCGCACGCAGCTCGCGGAGAAATGCCGGCCGGCGGCGGCGTTCATCACGCCGCTGCCAGTCTCCTTGGGCGCGATGACGATGTTGCGCAAATAGGGACCCAGCACCGCGCGGGCGGCGTGCAGGGCCAGGAATTCGGCCTCGGTCCCCGAGGCGCACAGAACGGCCTCGGCCCCGGCAATGCCGTACAGGCGCAGAATGCGCTGGCGCAGGTTGTCGAACCACACCGCCGGCTCGCGCGTGCCGAGATTGAGCGTCCGGAAGATGGCTTCGGCGGCGCGATAGCCACCGGGCGTGACCGCTGAGGCGGTCGAGGACGACAGCCATATGGCGTCGGCGTCCGGCGCGGCCGGCGTGCCGTAGCGGTTGGCGCCGGTCGCCGGATCGCGCACGATGCGTTCGTCGCCGCCCTCGGTCAGGGCGGCGATCAGGGCGGGGTCAAAGGCGCCGTCGAAACCCATCACGCGCATCCTCCCCGGACATACAGCCGGTCGCCGATCGCCAGGGCGTGGTCGACCAGGGCGTTGATATCCACAGCTGTGGTGCGGTGATTGATCAGGCAGGCGCGAATGGCCGGTTCTCCATCGATCAGGGTCAGGGAGGGCGCGACGCGGCCCTCCAGATGCAGCGCTTCGACGATGCGGCGGTTGATGTCGGCGGGGGCCTGTCCGTCGGCGCCGGCATAGCCGAAACAGACGATATTCAGGCAGGTCGGCGCCAGGACCTTGAGGCGCGGCTCGGCGCGCACGCGTTCGGCCAGCAGGCGCGCCAGGGCGCAGCTATGGGCGATGGCGCCGCCGATGGCGTCGAGGCCGGAGGTCTTCAGGGTGAACCACGTCTTCAGCGCGCGAAAACCACGCGACAGGTCGGGACCGGTATCGCACGGCCACCATTCGCCGCCGGCCAGGCCGGTCTCGGCGCGCGTCAGATAGGCGGCCGGCGAGGCGAAGGTCGCCATCTGCCAGGCCTCGTCGCGCACCAGCAGGTAGCCGGCGTCATAGGGGACCTGGCCCCATTTGTGGAAATCGAAGGCCAGCGAATCGGCCTTTTCCAGCCCGGCCAGCAAGGGGCGAAGCGACGGATCGAGCACGGCCAGCGCGCCCAGCGCGCCATCGACGTGGAAATGCAGGCCAAAGCGCGCGGCGACGGCGGCCAGGGCGTCGAGATCGTCGACCGCGCCGGTATTGACCGTACCGGCCGAGCCGACCAGCAGGAAGGGCTTGCGGCCGGCGCCGATGTCGGCCTCGATGCGCGCGGTCAGGGCATCGATAGCGATGCGGCCGTCGGCGTCGGTGGCGATCTGGCGGAAGGCGTCGCGGCCCAGGCCCGACATCTCGAAGGCACGCGCGACGCAGCCATGGGTCTCGACCGAGCCGTAGCCGGTGAGTTCGGGGGCTGAGCGCACGCCGGCCTTGCGCACATCGGCGCCGAGCGCGTGGGTCCGGGCGATCAGCAGGGCGACGAAATTGGCCTGCGACGCGCCGGTCAGGAACAGGCCGCCGGCCGTTTCGGGGAATTGGAAGACCTCGCGCATCCAGCGCAGGATCTGGCGTTCGACCTCGATCGGCATGTGGTCGCGGCCGCCAAGATTACAGTTCATGCCGGCGGCCAGCATCTCGGCCATCATGCCGGCGGGCGTGCCGGCGCCCTGCACCCAGCCCATGAAGCCGGGATGGGTGTTGCCGCTGCCATAGGGCAGGACGGCGCTCTTGAAGGTGTCGTAAACGGTGTCGAGATCGGCGCCGTGGGTGGGCAGCGGGGTGCGAATCAGGGCCTTGGCGCTGTCCGGCGCGGGCTGCCATACCGGCTGTTGCGGCAGGGACATCAGGTGAGCCAGCATATCGTCGACCATGCGGTGCGCCGTGCCGCGAAAGGCGTCCCAGTCGGCCGGATCGAGACTGGCGCTGTCCGGCGGGACAGGAAAGCCGTTTTCTAATTTCATGTCCGCCAACACAATACTACCGGGCGCGATCTTGCGCGTTCACATATCGGCAAAGGTACCCGCAGAAGGTTAACCACTCCTATCGGCCTTCGATGTCGCGAAGCTGTCGGGCTCGTTTCTTCTCTTCCTTCTCCCTTTCCTCCCTTGCAAGCGTAGCGCAGCGGGGGAGGTGGCAGACAGCGCGTCAGCGCTGGATGACGGAGGGGGCCGCCGGCGGTGGAATAGCCCCCTCCGTCGCGGGGCTTCGCCTTCGGCTCGCACCCGTGCCACCTCCCCGTACGCTTCGCTACAGGGGAGGAAAGACATCCGGAGCGCCCCGCCATCCCGCTATATGATACGCGACTGTGGCATTTCAGTCATTGCCCGCAACCCAAGCCGCTGTTATTCGTAAATTCGAAATAAGTATTATAATCGGAGGAATGCGTGGGGTCTCAGTTCAATCGGCGCAAGCTTTTGCTATCGGCCCTGGCGGGAACCGGCCTTGCAAGCACAGGATTGGCCGCCATAGCCCCCCTCGCCTTCGCCGCCACCCCGGCAAAACCCTATACCTGGTCCGTCGTGCCCTATGGCGGCGGCGGCTTTGTCGATGGCTTCGTCTATCACCCGACGGAAAAGGGTCTGCTGTACGCGCGCACCGATATCGGCGGACTGTATCGCTACGACTACCCCACCAAGACGTGGATCGCCCTGCTGGACGGCCTGCCGCACGGCGATGCCGAGCTGATGGGCGTGCTCAGCATCGCGCTCGATCCCACGGACGCCGACAAGGTCTATATCGCCTGCGGGCTCTATCTGCCCGACTGGGCGCGCAAGGGCGCCATATTGCGCTCCAATGACCGTGGCGAGACCTGGGCCAAGGTCGAGCTGCCGATCCATGTCGGCGGCAATAGCGACGGCCGCGGCACCGGCGACCGCCTGGCCGTCGATCCCAGGGACCCGAAAGCGATCTGGTACGGCTCGAACCAGGACGGCCTGTGGGTCAGCCATGACGGCGGTGCGAGCTTCAACGCCGCTCCCGCCTCGCCCGCCAAGTCGCTGTCTCTTCTGCTGTTCGATCCCAAGAGCGGCGACCTCTATGCCGGCGCCGCGGACAGCAAGGGGGGCCTGTTCGTCAGCCATGATAGCGGTCACAGCTTCGAGCCGGTCAAGGAGACGCCGCACCAGGTGCCGCAGCACGCCGTCTTCGCCCCGAACGATAAACAGCCCGGCACCCTCTACGTCACCTTCGCGCAAGGCGACGGCGCCTATCCGGTCAATCCCAGCAATGCCAAGCGCGGCGCGTTGTGGCGCCGCGATCCGGATGGCAATTGGCACAATGCCTCGCCGATCGCCACCGACGAGCAAAATGCCTTCGGCTATTCCGGCGTCGATGTCGGGCCCGACGGCACGCTGGTCGTCTCGACGCTCGACCGCTGGTGGCCGAACGACGACATCTTCGTGTCGCGAGATCGCGGCGCCACCTGGGTGGCGCTGAGCAGCCAGGCGCGATTCGACGCCGCCGCCTGGCCCTGGCTCGACGAGACCAATGCCGGCCGCCATATAGGCAGCTGGATCGCCGACGTGAAAATCAACCCGTTCAATGCCGACGAGATGATCTACGGCCACGGCGGCGGCCTGTGGATGAGCCGCAATCTGAGCGCCGCCGGCAAGCCCGAGCCGGTATGGTTCGACGCCAATCTCACCGGTTTCGAAGAGGCGGCGGTGACGCAGATGGCGTCGCCGACCGGCGGAGCGATCCTGCTGGCGACCATGGGCGACATGTCCGGCGCGGCGTGGGACGATCTCACCAAATCGCCGGCCGCCGGCCTGTTCCGACCCAATACCGAGAGCAATTACAGCGTCGACTATGCCGGTCAAAGCCCGGGCTATGTCGCGCGCACGGTTGCCAATAGCGGCACGCGTGGCTTCTACTCGACCGACGCCGGCGCCAGCTGGACCCTGTTCGCGTCCTCGCCCTATCACCCCGCGCCCCAGGGCCAGCCCTGGAAGAGCCCGGGCCTGATCGCCGTCTCGGCCAAGGCGACGGCGCTGTTATGGGCGCCGGGCCAGGATCCGGCCAGCTATTCGCACGACGGCGGCAAGTCGTGGACGACGGCGGCCGGCTGGCCCGACGGCAAGACCCAGACCCTGACGCCCGTCTCCGACAAGACGATCGACGGCGTCTTCTACGTCCATGACCGCGCGGGCGGCCACGTGCTGATCAGCGTCGACGGCGGCGCCAGCTTCAAGCCGATCGTCAGCGGCCTCCCGGCGGTGGCCACCTGGGAGCGCAGCCAATTGGCGGTGGTGGCGACGCGGACACGCGACCTGTGGCTGGCCCTGCCGGGCGCGCTGGTCCATTCGCGCGACTCAGGCGCGCCGTTTTCCGCCGTCAAGGGTGTCGATACGGCCTGGTCGGTCGGCTTCGGCGCGCCGATGGTCAAGGACGGTTATCCGGCGGTCTTCCTGCACGGCATCGTCAGGGGCCAGGAGGGGCTGTGGCGCTCGGACGACGAGGGGATAAGCTGGGTGCGCATCAACGACGATCGTCACCAGTTCGGCACCATCGAGACCCTGACCGGCGATCCTTTGGACTACGGCACCGTCTACATCGCGCCCGGCGGCCGGGGGATATTGGTGGGGAAGCCGGCGTAACCCTTTCCTCCCTTGCAAGCGAAGCGCAGCGGGGGAGGTGGCAGACAGCGCGTAAGCGCTGGATGACGGAGGGGGCCGAGCGCCAGTGGAATGGCCCCCTCCGTCGCGGGCTTCGTGCTGCGCACGAGCACCGCGCCACCTCCCCCGCTGCGCAAGGGAGGAAAGTCGATCACGCCATCACGAACCTGGCAAAACCGCCTTCGGTGACCTTCGACAAATGCGCGCGATAGGCGGGGTGCGCCTCGTCGCCCGGGATAATGCGGCCCAGCACGCCGGCGGTCGCGGCATAGGGCACCAGCGCCAGAGGCACCGACACCGGCAACAACTGCGCCCCCGAGCCGGCCTGCAAGGTCGCCAGCAGGCCGTACATCTCGCCGCTGATCACCGGGCGGCTGAGCATGGCCAGGCGGAACTGGCCGTCGTCATTGGTGTGAAGGTAGATGTGGCCGGACTTGTTGGGCACCGAGACCACGCCGCGTTGGGCGAACGGTGCGTCCTGGCGGCCGGACTCGTGAAAGGTAAGCGCGCCCGCCGCCCCATCCCAGGCGATCAGGGTGCGATAGGCGAAGACGGCGCCTTCGACGCCGAATGAGGGCCTAAGCGTCAGGTAATCGCCTTCCAGCCATTTGACCGCATCGGCCGTATAGGCGCCGAGATGCCCGGGCGCCGCGTTCAAAGCGGGCGCGGCAACGGGCGGAGGCTCGGCTATCGCCGTGCGCAGGGTGATGCCGAGCGCGGCTTCCAGGCGCACCACCGTGGCCAGCGTAAACGGGCGATTGCCGTTCAGCGCCTTTTCCAGGGTCGACAGGGAAAGCCGCGCCAGATCGGCCAGGCCTTGGCGCGACAGGCGCCGACGGGCCAATTCCTCGCGCACGCGCACCGCCAGCGCCGCGCTGACCGCGGCCGACAGGTCGCCTGATTTCGTCTCCGCCATGCCGTCTCCCGTACAGGTCCGCACAGTGCCGTGCGTTTGGCGGCCAAAAATGGCCGATCGATACGCTAACACTCGGAAAGAACGAAAGATATCCTCAATTTATCGAACGGGCCCAAACGTTCGAAGGGGACCGGCCTGAGGGGGTGCCGGGACAGCGGTGGCATCATCAGCGTGCCCCAGATGCCGCCACCGCTGTCTGTATCTAAGAGTTTTCCAAATTTTTCACGCGGCGGATGGCGCTTCATTAAGCGCCCGGATCAGTGCCCGGGCACACGAACAAGAGCGGATCGCAAGGTCCGCTCTTTATTTTTGCCCACTTCTCTTCCGTCGCGAATCCAGGGCCATCGCATATGGCCGACACGTACTCTCTTTTGCCCTCTCCCCGTGTGAACGGGGAGAGGGCAAAAAAGCCAATGGACATATGCGATGGTCCTGTTTCGTTTCGCGCATAAGGCACGAACGAATAAAAAAGAGCGGGCCTTGCGACCCGCTCTCTCGATAGTTTCAGCTGAGCTGAGAAGCTGGATTAGAAATCCATGCCGCCCATGCCGCCCATGCCGCCGCCGCCCATGGCGGGGGCCGCGTCCTTCTTCGGCGCTTCGACCACGGCGGCTTCCGTCGTGATCAGCAGGCCGGAGACCGAAGCCGCGTCTTGCAGGGCCGTACGCACGACCTTGGCCGGGTCGATGACGCCGTCGGCGACGAGGTCGACATACTGTTCGGTCTGGGCGTTGAAGCCGAAGTTCGGCGACGCATTGGCCAGAACGGCATTGACGACGACCGAGCCTTCGACGCCGGCGTTTTCGGCGATCTGGCGGATCGGCGATTGCAGGGCGCGACGGACGATGGCGATACCGGCCGTCTGGTCGTCATTGGCGCCTTCCAGCGTCAACAGGACTTGCGAGGCCTTCAGCAGGGCCGTGCCGCCGCCCGGGACGATACCTTCGTCGACGGCCGCGCGGGTCGCGTTGAGCGCGTCGTCGACGCGGTCCTTCTTTTCCTTGACTTCGACTTCGGTCGAGCCGCCGACGCGGATGACCGCGACGCCGCCGGCCAGCTTGGCCAGACGTTCCTGCAGCTTTTCCTTGTCGTAGTCCGAGGTGGTTTCCTCGATCTGCTTCTTGATCTGGCCGATACGGGCTTCGATGTCCGCCTTTTCACCGACACCGTCGACGATGGTGGTGGTTTCCTTGGACACGGTGACTTTCTTGGCGCGGCCCAGCATGTCGAGCGTAACCGATTCGAGCTTGATGCCCAGGTCTTCGGAGACGACTTCGCCCTTGGTCAGGACGGCGATGTCTTCCAACATGGCCTTGCGGCGATCGCCGAAGCCCGGCGCCTTGACGGCGCAGACCTTCAGGCCGCCACGCAGGCGGTTGACGACCAGGGTGGCCAAGGCTTCGCCTTCGACGTCTTCCGCGATGATCAGCAAGGGGCGACCCGACTGGACCGCGGCTTCGAGGATCGGCAGCATCGGCTGCAGCGACGAGATCTTCTTGTCGAAGATCAGGATGTAGGGGTCTTCGAAGACCACTTCCATCTTGTCGGGGTTGGTGATGAAGTAGGGGTTCAGGTAACCGCGGTCGAACTGCATGCCTTCGACGACGTCGAGTTCGGTTTCGACGGTCTTGGCTTCTTCGACGGTGATCACGCCTTCATTGCCGACCTTTTCCATGGCCTTGGCGATCATTTCACCGACTTCGGTGTCGCCATTGGCGGAAATGGTGCCGACCTGGGCGATTTCCGAGTTCGAGGTCACGGGCTTCGAGACCTTCTTGATTTCGGCGACGACGGCGATGACCGCCTTGTCGATGCCGCGCTTCAGGTCCATCGGATTGCGGCCCGAGGCGACCGACTTCAGGCCTTCGACGACGATCGACTGGGCCAGGACCGTGGCGGTCGTGGTGCCGTCACCGGCCTTGTCGTTGGTCTTGGAGGCGACTTCGCGGATCAGCTGGGCGCCGAGGTTTTCGAAACGATCGGAAAGTTCGATTTCCTTGGCGACGGAGACGCCGTCCTTGGTCGAGCGCGGGGCGCCGAACGACTTTTCGAGGATGACGTTGCGGCCCTTGGGGCCCAGGGTCACCTTCACCGCGTTGGCGAGGATGTTGACGCCGCGCAGGATGCGGTCGCGCGCGTCGGAAGCAAACAATACGTCTTTGGCAGCCATGATGAATGTCCTTCTTGGATGCGAGAATGGGATAGGGCGATTAAGCCAGAACGCCGAGGATGTCGGATTCCTTGAGGATCAGCAGGTCTTCACCGTCGATCTTGACTTCGGTGCCGCCCCACTTGCCGAACAGCACGCGGTCGCCGGCCTTGACGTCGAGGGGGGCGATTTCGCCGTTGTCCTTGCGCACACCGCTGCCGACGGCAATGACCTTGCCTTCTTGCGGCTTTTCCTTGGCGGTGTCGGGGATGATGATGCCGCCCTTGGTCTTGGCTTCTTCTTCGACGCGCTTGACCAGGACTCGGTCGCCTAACGGGCGAAAGCTCATGGGATGTCCTCCGGTTGGATTGGAATGGGAGTGTTAGCACTCAGTGTATGCGAGTGCTAACACGTGGGCCGGAGATAGGAGGGAGGGCCGATCGAGTCAAGGCCCCGGCGTCTGTTTTAAGCGCGATCAGTGCACTTCATTGACGAGGAACTGCTCGATCTTGCCGTCCTTGGTCATATAGACCGACAAAGACAGGGTCTTGCGCCCGGCGCGGATGCGATAGCCGCGATATTCCATGCCGCCGCGCTGTTCGGTGCGCGTCAGGGAAAACGTGCCCGGTTCGCCCAGCGCGCCCAGCGTCGTCTTGAAATCGGCCACGGTGGCGGCGGTCATATATCCGTTGCAATTGTCGGTGAAGTCGGCGCGGTCGATCTTTCCCGCCTGCAGGCCCTCGAACACCTGGCGCAGGTGGGCGTCGGTACCCTGCTGCGGCAGGGCCATATAGGCGATGCGATCGGCGATCTCGATCATGGCGTTGCCCGACATGGTATTGGTCAGGACGACGATGGCCAGGCCGTCATCGGGATAGATGCGGTTCTCGGTGAGGGAGCCGGCGCCCTCGCCGTCGTGCTCGAGCATCGTGTGCCCGTTCGGCTTGCTGACGAACAGGCCCATGGCGTAGCCCGTGTCCTTGCCGCTGTTGAGCTTGATGGTGGTGATCTCGGTCACGTAGGAGTCGGGCTTCAACAGCGACTTCTTAAGAATGCTGATATCCCACTTCGCGACGTCCTCGGCGGTCAGGCCGAGATAGGCCGAGCCGTAGAACCAGCCCGCGCCATCGGGCGGCGTCGGGCGGTTGGGGGCCAGCGCCCGGCGCTCGTAGCCCAGCGCGTCCGGCACCTTCAGGTTCCGCGCCGAGATATCCACGGCGTCGGTGATGCCGACGGGCTTCAGGATACGGTCGTTGACGAAATCGAACAGCGGCTGGCCCGAGACCTTTTCGATGATCTCGCCGGCGACGATGTAGCCGGTATTGGAATATTGCCAGTCGTCGCCCGGCTTGAAATCGAGCGGCTTCTTCGCCCAGTCGTTCATCACGGCCAGCGGCGTGGTCGGCTTGGTGACCGGGATCATCACATAGTCCTGCGGCCAGAAGTCCGAGACGCCGGCGGTGTGCGACAGGAGCTGGCGCACCGTGATCGTATCCGCGCCGGTCAGGTCGGGGAACCACTTGGACACATGGTCGTCGAGCGACAGCTTGCCGTCCTCGACCAGCAGCAGGGCGGCGGCCGCGGTGAATTCCTTGGAGACCGAGGCGATCTCGTAGCGCGTCTTCGTGGTGGCAGGCACGGCGGGGCTTAACCGCGCATCGCCATAGGCCCTGGAAAAGACGATCCGGCCGTCCTCGACCACCGCGACCTGGGCCGAGGGCGTTTCATTGGCGTCCATGGCGCTTTTCACCGCGGCGTCGACTTTCGCAGGGTCCAGGGGAGCGGCGTGAACGGCGGTGGACGACAGTAGCGCGACGGCAAAGCCAATCGTCAGTGTACGGATCATTGTAAGGCCCCTGAAATTGTCTCGATTGGAACGATTAACACGACAATGACCGCTTTCCAACCGTGCCTGGCAGGGATAGTTTCACTCACATAAACGGAGGCCACCCAGTGACGATACGCGAACCCCGGCTGCATATGGCGGTCATCGACGACCTTCGCCCGACCCAGATGACGGTCGGCCTGCGCGAGGTCGAGGCCAAGCGCCAGGAGTGGCGCAAGGCCGGCGGCGACAAGCAGGCGGAGATCCTCGGCCGCCACATGGTGCCGGTCGTCCAGGGACCGCGCGACCGCTACTATCTCGTCGACCATCATCATCTGTGCCGCGCGCTGCGCGAAGCCGGCCAGACCGAGGTCGAGATCACCGTCATCGCCGACCTGTCGCGCCTGGAAAAGGAAGCGTTCTGGGTATTCATGGACAATCGCGCCTGGCTGCACCCCTACGACGCCGAAGGCAAGCGCCGCGGCTGGGAGGACCTGCCGAAGTCGATCAACGAGCTGATCGACGACCCCTATCGCAGCCTGGCGGGGGCGCTCCGCCGCGCCGGCGGCTTCGCCAAGGACACGACGCCCTTCGCCGAGTTCCTGTGGGCCGACTTCATGCGCCGCCGCATCAAGCCCGGCCGCGTCACCAAGCATTTCGAAAAGGCGCTGGACGACGCCATGACCCTGGCCAAGAGCGGCGACGCCGACTTCCTGCCCGGCTGGTGCGGCCCGGTGAATTAAAAAACTGTCAGGTTGGTGTCATCGCTTGCCCTTAGAGAGCCCCATTCCCAATTATAATGGCGAGCGCGCTTCTTGAGGCGCTTTCCATTTAAGGCAATATCTAATGACACCCGACGAGCGTAATCTGCTGACGCAGTTTCTGGGCGACCTGACCCAGTACCAGAACGTGACCAAGGACCCCGAAGCCTGGTCAATGATCCAGCAAGCCCTGTCGCGCAGCCCCGACGCCGCTTATCTGCTGGTCCAGCACGCCATCGTGTCGGACCAGGCGCTGCACGCCGCCCAGGCGCACATCGTCGATCTGGAAAATCAGCTGGCCGCGGCGCAACCGCAATATCAACCGCAGGGCGGCTTCCTGGGCGGCGGGCTCGGCTCTTTGTTCGGCGGCGGCCGGCAACAGCCGCAATACCCGCAGCCCCAGCCGATGTATACGCAAGCCCCGCAACAGGGTGGCTTCGGCTCGTTCCTGCGCACAGCCGGCACCATGGCGGCCGGCGTGGCGGCGGGCGACCTCTTGTTCAGCGGCGTCGAAGGCCTGTTCGGCGGTGGCCGCGGCGGCATGTTCGGCGGCGGTGGCGGTGAGACCATCATCAACGAATATAATGACGGCGGCATGGGCGGCGGCGATTTCGGCGGCGGCGGTGGCGACTGGGACGACGGCTCGAACAACTTTTAAGGTCCCGCCGGGCGCGGCGCAATCCGACGGTTTAGCGCCGCGCTCGCGAAATTTTCATGGCATTTTTCCCTTGCCGTGGTACGACTTATGGGCCGGCGGGGGCGCTGGTGAAAGTGGGGACACGATGACGGCCAAGGACGATTCGTCGCTGACCGGCGTATGGCACGGGCTCTATACCCATGCGTCGCATCCGCAAATACCTGAGAGCCATTTCGTCTGCATACTGATCGACAATGGCGGACGCCTGTCGGGCACCGTCCACGAGACGATGAACCGCTATCGCGCCGGGCCGGCCGAGGCCTCGGCCATGATCGACGGCGCCCACTGCGGCGGCCATGTCACCTTCCTCAAGACCTATGACGGCACCGGCGGCCAGACACACAGCGTCAGCTATGCCGGCGTCCTCAGCGGCGATGGCGAGGAGGTCGAGGGCGAGTGGCGCATCGACGGCCGATATGGCGTCTTGATCGGCCATTTCCTGATGATCCGCAAGCGCGGGCAGGACCAGGCCGCCGAAGTCACAACCGCCGTCAAAGCGTGGTGAGCGGCCAAACGCGGCCTTAATCTAAGACGCGTTCCCAGACCTGGGCGTTCAGGTCGTGGCCGAAACGGTGATGCCGTTCCTCGGAGACGCATACGAATCCCGCCGCCTGATAGATGCGCCGCGCCGAGACGAGACAATCCTGAGTCCATAGGCGCAACCGCGCATAGCCGCGCGCCCGGGCGGCCTCGATACAGGCCTCGACCAGCCGCGCGCCCAGCCCCTGGCCGCGCGCCGCCGCGTCGACATAGAGCAGGCGCAGCTTGGCGGCGTCGGGCGTATCGCCGCGAAACAAAAAGACCGAGCCCATCACCTCGCCGTCGCGGTCGGCGATGAACGCCTCCTCCCGGGCCGGATCGAAGCCGGCGACGAAGGCCGCCAGCAATTCGGCCACCAGGGCTTCATAGGTGATATCCCAGCCATATTCGTCGGCATAGAGCTGTCCCTGGCGGCGGGTGATGGTGCCGACGTCGCCGATGCGCAGCGGGCGCAGGACGATCTCGCCGGCCGTGCCCGAGCTTAGCAGGGTCGTCAGGGTACGTACGGCGGTGCTGATCTCTTGCGCCTGGTCGGAGGTCAGGTGAGCGATCAGGCCGGAAAGGCCGGCGATCGAGGCCTGATTCAGGGGCTCGAAGGCCTCGCGGCCGGCCGGCGTCAACCGGATGAGAAAGCCTCGCCCGTCGTCTGGGTCGCGCGTGCGGCCGACCAGACCCGCTGCCTCGAAGCGCTTGAGGATGCGGCTGACATAGGCGGGGTCGAGGCCCAGTTGCGCCACCAGATCGCCGGGTTTCAAAGCCGGGGCATGCGCCAGTTCGAACAGCACCCGGCCTTCGGTCAGGGTGAAATCGCCGCCATAGGGCCGCTCCTTCAACAGGCCGATGCGGCGGGTATAGAAGCGGTTGAAGGCGCGAAGATCGGCGATGGTATCGGTCATGGGAAGAGGCTAACGGCATATACTTGACTGAGTCAAGTATTTTTCGACATGCTTTGAGAGTCCATGTCTCTTGCAGCCTTCGCACCGCCTGCTACTAAATCCCCATGCCCACTGCCCCCACCCACCCACTCGGCCCGTTCCTCCAACCGGCGCGGCGTGTCATCCGCCGCACCCTGCTCGCCTTGCCGGAGGGACCGCGCGAATTCATCCTGTTCGGGCTGAAAATGGCGTGGTCGTGCCTGTTCGGCGCCGCCATGCTCAGCCTGATGATCCTGACCCACCTGTGGTGGCCGGCTTCTCTCCCCATCCACCGCTACGACTTCCTGTTCGGTGGCGCCCTCGTCATCCAGGCGCTGATGCTATGGTCGCGGCTGGAAAGCGTCGATGAGATGAAGGTCATCTTGCTTTACCACGTCATCGGCACGGTGATGGAGGTGTTCAAGACGCATATGGGCTCGTGGGCCTATCCCGAGCCGTCGATCTTCCATATCGGCGGCGTGCCCTTGTTCACCGGTTTCATGTACGGCAGCGTCGGCTCCTTCATCGCCCGCGCCGTCCGCGTCTTCGACATGCGCTTTTCGCACTATCCGAAGCCGTGGGCGACGTGGATCCTGGCCATCGCCATCTATGCCAACTTCTATGCCGACAGCTTCGGCTACGATTTTCGCCTGTACATCTTCGTCGCCGCCGCCCTGATGTTCCGCCGCGTCTTCGTCTTTTTCCGCACGGACCGGCGCGTGCGGTCGATGCCGCTGCTGCTGGCGGCGACGCTGACCGCCTTCTTCCTGTGGCTGGCCGAGAATGTCGGCACCCTCACCCATACCTGGGCTTACCCCGGCAAAAGCTGGACCTTGGTGCCGCTTACCAAGATGGCCGCCTGGGGCCTGTTGCTGATCATCAGCTTCGTCACGGTGACGCTTGTTTTTCCACCGAAAGCCCCGGATAGTGAGAGCGAACGGACAGGGGGGTACCGGTCATGGTTGAAAGCGCTACAAAGGTCGGCCGGCCCGTTTTGACGACGGCGCTCCTGCAGATCGGCCTGTTTGGGCAATGTCTTTGCGAAGCCGACCGAGCCTGGGGCTACATTGCCGGCCTGGAACCGACCGCTTTTTTGCCCGAGGCCTATCCCGGTCAGATCGATATCGTGATCAGCACAGCCCTGATGGTCCTGTTCGTGATCAATGTCGTCCTTCTGCTGACATGGCTTTTTAAAGCGAGCCGCTTCATCGGGAGCAAGGCCGTACCGGATTTAACGTTCCAGGGTGGCTGGGTCATTGCCTGGTGGTTTATTCCCATCGCCAATTTCGTCGCTCCCTTTATGGTCATGGCTGAGATCTATAATGCCAGCCGTGCGCCTGCCGCATGGAAGACGCGGGGCCCGCCGATTCTTGCGATACTTTGGTGGGGCGCCAATCTTGCCGGATTGGCCGTCGCCTGCGCGTCACGCTTCGGCATGTCGTTCGGCTTCGACATTCCATCCGCATCCGTTATGAATACGGGAGTTACTATCTTCGGAACGCTGCGGCTGTTGTTCCTGATGATGCTTGTCGCGCTCATAGCTCACTTTCAGAAGGCGGCGAGCGCATCCAATAGCAAGGTCGAAAACGTCTTCTAACGCTTCTCGACCAGTTGCGACAAAGCCTCCAGATAACGCGCAAACGCGGCGCGGCCGGCCGGCGTGACGTGTACGCGCGTCAGCGGCTTGCGACCTTTGAAGCTCTTGACGATGTCGACATAGCCGGCCTCTTCGAGCTTGCGCAGGTGGATTGACAGATTGCCCTGGGTCGCCTCGAGCACCGCCTTCAACTCGTTGAAGTCGGCGGCTTCGGCGTCCATCAGATAGGCCATGATCCCCAGGCGCAAGCGCCCGTGGATCGCTTCATCGAGTTTATTCACATCAAAACCAGGCATAAGGTCAGCCGACCTTCCGAGCCTGCTGCATCATGTACCAGCCCGATCCGCCCATCAGGAAGGTCAGGGCCAGGCCAAGGATCAGAACATAGGTGTTGACGTCGCGCAGGGTCAGGCCGAGCGCCACGGTGGTGACGAACCAGCCGGCGGACACGCAGGCCAGCCACGTCTTGCGGCGGATCATATAGGCGACGTACCAGATCGCGCCCTGAAAGGCGCAGACGACGCACGGATAATAGAGCCAGATGGCCAGGCTCTTCTGGGTGATGGCGTTGTAGCCGAAGACAAAAACCATGAACAGGTTGGCCAGGCCGGCGCTGCCGAAGGTGGCGTTGAGCGCGCGCGTCGCCACGCCTTGCTGGCTTTCCTTGCGGCTGCGCCACAGGATGATGCCGAGAATCACGCAGAAGATCACTGTCGGCCCTACGCCCGCGATCAGATCGAACGGCGGCCTGGACGGCAGCCAGCCGCGGATCTGGGCGTACTGCAACAGGCATTGCGCGCCATAGCACAGGCCGGCGGTGAGGAACGCGGCGCCGCCCGTGATCTGCGACCGTCCCCCTTCGGAGACGAGCGCCTTGACGAAAGCCAGATTGCCGGCCAGGTCGGCGGGCGAGCTCGCCCCCGGATCGTCATCGATCATGCCGTTGCCTCCTCGATATAAGCGGCGACCCTGGCCTTGCGTTTGCGGCCGTTGAGAATCGTTCCGATGAAAGTGTAGCGTACCATAAGTTGGTAGCTCAACAGACCCACGCCGATCGTGCCGAAAAGCACCGCGGAGAATTTCCACACCGGGTCGATATCCAGCTTCATCACCAGCCACTGGAAGACCAGCAGTACCGGCAGATGGATGATGTAGATCCAGTAGGAGGCGTCGGACAGGCGGCGGATCAGGGGGTTTTCCCGCTTCAGGGTCAGGCGGGCCGCGCCGATCAGGGCGAAGGCCCACGACCAAGAGGTTAGCGGATAGATGATCGCGTAGAGCAGATGGTCGTGGCCGTCGGCCGGCGTCACCACCGGAGTCTTGCCGATCATGGCCAGGCACCACCATGTGCCGCATGCCGCGGTGAAGCCGTACGCCCAGACCCGGCGGCTGATATGGTCGAGCAGGTCCGGGCTGCGGTTCAGCCACCAGCCGAAGACGAAGGCGGTGATGAAGCCGGCCAGGGACAGGACATTGGGGATCAGGCCGGTATCGGGCGTCGTGATGCCGAACCACATCAGCCAGCTCTTGTCGCAGAAGAAGGCGATGGCGACCGGCGCCGCCAGGACGGCGGTGATCAGGTCCCAGCGCGTCAGGCCTCGCACCACCGCGTCGAGCATCCGTCCCAGCGCGCCGCCGACATGCAGCACATCGGTGACCAGCTTGATCACCACGGCGCCGGCATAGAGCATCAGCAGAAAATACAGGAACCACAGGTGGGTCAGCGGGAAAGTCGCCACGCTGAGCGCCGGGGCGGGCGGCGGCGGCACGGGGGCGGCACCGGGCGCCGGGGCATTGGCGACGATCAGCATGACGACGATCGACACCATGATCAGCGGCCAGGCGACGACCAGCGGCACGGCGATGCGCTTCAACCGGTTGCCGACAAAGCCAGCCACGCCCTTCGACTGCATCATCATCCGGGCGAAGAACCCCGCCAGCACGAAAAACAGCGTCATGCGGAAAATATGGATGACGTAGAACAAGACATCGGCGCCGGTCGAGGTGTGGCTGTCGGCGACGATCCACACGCGCGGTTGCATGAACGACATGACGCCGTGCAGCGCCACCCCCGACAGCAGGGCAAATGCCCTGACCGCGTCGAGATCGTGCCAGCGTGGCGCCTGAAAGCGAGAGTCTGGCACCGGGTGAATATCCTTGGACATGAAACCCTCCTGAATGGCCTCTTCGAATAAGGATGATGGCCGAGGCTTAGACAAATACACCAACTAGTTTGTTTTGTAAACCAGTCTGCAAAATGCCAATCTTGCGGCGGACGCGGAAACCACCGATACTCGCCGTACGAGGGGAAGACGACATGGCGAAAACCAAGCGACGCTGGGCCTTCGGCGCGGTCAGCACAGGCTTGCAGATCGGGCACGCCACCGTCGCGGCGGCCACAATAGGCTTTGGCTTGCTCGTTCTGGTCCAAGTCTCGCCGGCCAGGCTGGATTTATCCGCAGGACGCAACATCGCGCTCGTGGCGGTCATTGCCGGCCTTTGCCTGCACGGGCTCTTGATGCTGGCGACACCGGTATGGGCTTGGCTCGCCGCGCGCACCCAGACGCAGGTCTCACGACTCTGGGCGTGGCTAGGCTATCTCGTCCCGCTGGCCAGTTACTGGCTGCCGGCGCAGACCCTGCGCGGCCTTGTCGGGAGCGCTGATACCGACGGCGCCCGCCTGCGCACGCAAATCCTGCTGTGGGGCGTTGCGCGTGGATTGGCGGCGCCATCGGCCTTTGTCGCGGTTGGCTATGCCGTGTATAAATCCGGCCTGACTGGCTTACCCGCCGGCTGGGTGGTCGTAGGTTATATGATCGTCACAATTGCCGCGGCCAATCTGCTGTCGCTGTTGACGATCGGCCAGATGCACCGTCATCTCGCCGCCAACGCCGTCGAAGCCCGCCATGCCGAGGTCTTTTCATGACCCGCCTTGTCCGCAGGATCGTCCTTAGCCTGATCGCCCTGTTCGTGCTCGGCTATGCCGGGGCCATGGTCTATCTCTATATCGAGCAGCGCCATCTCCTCTATCTCAACAAGCCGGGCGCGGAGACGCCGGACATTGCCGGCCTCGCCATTCGCGACGTGCGCATCCCGACGCCCGACGGCCAGACGCTCGAGGCCTGGTACGAGCCGCCGCGGCCGGGCAAGCCGGTCTTTCTGTATCTGCACGGACAGGGCGGATCTCTGGAATACGGCAAGTGGCGCTATATCCGCATGCACAAGGAAGGCGTCGGCTACCTCGCCCTCGCCTATCGCGGCTTTTCCGGCTCGACCGGGACGCCGACGGAAAAGGGCCTGTTCATCGACGGCCTGGCCGCCTATGACTGGCTGCGCGCCCAGGGCTTCGCCGACCGCGACATCGTCATTCACGGCCATTCGCTGGGCACCGGCGTCGCCACCTACGTCGCCAGCCGGCGGCCGGCGCGCGCCCTGATCCTGGAAGCGCCGTTCACCGCCGCCGTCGACGTGGCGCAGGGCCGCTATCCGTTCGCACCGGTGGGCCTCCTGATGAAGGACAAGTTCGCCAGCCGCGACCGCATCAAGGATGTACATATGCCGGTGCTGATCGCCCACGGCACGGCCGACACCACGGTGCCGTTCGCCGAGGGCGAGCGGCTGTACGGCCTGGCCAATCCGCCCAAGGTCTTTGTGCGCATGGTGGGATCCGACCACAACACGCTGGTGCGCGACGGGCTTTACGAGCATGTCTGGCCGTTCCTCGGCCTGCCGGCGGTCGATCTCGACCCGGCCCTGGTGATCAAGCCGAGCGCGCACGGGCATTAGAGCGCAATCCGATAAAGTGGATACCACTTTTCGGATAAATTGCGCGACCAAGCAAAAGCTTAGATCGGAATGGCGATTCTACTTAAAGCCATTCCGATCTGGAGCCGGTTGTCAGAAAATTGAATTGATGCTTTGGTAAAGGCAAACCGGCGGATTGCCGACCGATCCGTCTGCTCGCGCATTCGGATGTTTCCGCTACCAAAAAGCGGCTGGACGATGTTACATATATCGTCACGCTCGCGACCGACGCCCCGCCGGCAGGCCCTTTGGCCTCCGCATCGGGTTGATCGGCAAGTCAGATTAAAGCCCGTCGAGCGGCCAACAGGACTATAGGAAACGACAAGGAACTCACGCATGACCCAAAGTAGCGACTCGCAATCGGCCGCTCCGGCGCTGGCCAATCCCGCCGTCGTCGGCCTGGCCGGCTTCGCCATGACGACGCTTATGTTGCAATTCCACAATCTCGGCATGATCGGCATCGCCCCGGTCATCTGGCTCGGCTTCATCTTCGGCGGCGCGGCGCAGTTCATCGCCGGCTTCCACGAACAGAAGATGGGCAATAATTTCGGCTTCGCCGCCTTTTGCGGCTATGGCGCCTTCTGGATTTCGTTCTGCGCCTACGTCGTCGCCTCGACCAGCGACAACAAGCTGTTCGCGCTCAATGACCACGACCTCGGCTATTTCCTGGCCGCATGGGGTCTGTTCACCTTCGGCCTGTGGATCCCGTCGTTCCGCATCAGCAAGATGATGTGGCTGACCTTCACCACCCTGATGCTGGGCTTCTTCGGCCTGGCCGCGGTCAAGCTGGGCATCGCGCCCGACATGCTGAAGCCGGCGGCCTACGACCTGATCGTCTGCGCGTTCTGCGCCTGGTACATGATGCTGAACATCGTCTGCAAGAGCGTCTTCGGCCGCGACGTCCTGCCGGTCGGCAAGGGCTGGTTCTAACGCTTCGCCTTACGACAGAGGACAAATGCTTTTGAGGGCGGGTCTGGTGGTCACTCCACCGGGCCCGCCCTTTGGCATTTGTCGTTTGCGAAAGCAAGAAACCCCTCCACCACCGGCCATTCAAGACGTGGCATCGACCGTGCCGGTCGGCGGTCCCCCTGCCTCGCCGGCCCGCGTCCAAACAAGTTGGGGAGGCGTGAGAAATCGAATATTATCATACCTCCCCGGCTCTGCCGGGGAGGGGGACCGCGCGCCTTCTTCGGGCGCGTGGTGGTGGGGTTTCTTACTTCCTCACCCTATTTCGTCAGCGAATCCGCCTTGTCGAGATCGACCTGGGCCACCAGCGACTTCAGCGTGGCCATGTCGACATTGTTGCCCGTGGCGTCGACCGCGACCCGGCCATTGAGGATGATGTCGTATTCGCCGTTCTTCCCCGGCGCGTTGTAGCGCTCATGGATGATGCGGTTGCCCTGGGTGGACGTGGTGTCGTAGCCGCCGGCGCTGCTGCTGCTCGTATTGATGTTCATGGCGTTGGCCATGGCACCGACGCCGGCCATCGAGCCGATATCGGATACCTTCAGATGGATCGAGCCGCCGCCGATCGTATAGGTCGCTTCGGCGGTCGAGGCCGCCATACCGGCCACGCCGCCCGACGAGGTCGAGGTGTCGGCCCGCGTCGCGCCGTTGAAGATCGCCGGCGTCAGGTCCAGCAGCGCCTGGGCGTCGGCGACCTTGACCGGCGCACCGGTCACCGTGCCGTTCTGCTGGATCGCCGAGGCCTGCGCCGCCATCTGATTGGCCGCGGCGGCCATCTGGTTGACATTGATCGTCGCCGATCCGGTCTTGTCCTGGACGGTAATGGTGCCGCCCGGGCCGTTAACGGACAGATGGTTGCCGCCAAGTATGGCCGCGCTGAGACCGATCGCCGAGATCCCGGCCACGATCGACCAGACGATGGCGGCCATGACGAGGCCGCAGATCGCGACGACGGCGATATAGACGACACTCTTCTCGGCTGGGTTCTTCATCAGCTTGGGCAGGCCAAGGTAGAACAGGTAGATCGAGTAGACAAACGCGACAAGGGCGAGCAGACCGCCCAGCATGGGCAGCAGCTGGAATACGCCGGCGATATAGCTGGCCGTGCCGGCATAGGCCACCAGTTTGAAGGCGTTGAGCATGTTCTTCTGACCATCGAAGCTCGGCGCCAAGGCATCGACGACGAAGGCCATGGCGTAGACCATGACCAAACTCAGTCCATAGGTGACCGCCCCAACAAGGACCGCCCACAGCACACCCAGATGGAGGACGAAAACGAAGAGCAGGGAGGCTAGAACGCCGCAGATCGGACCGATCGCCGCCAAAGGCACGACATAACCCACGAAGATCGACTGGATGGTCGCCGGCTCGACGGCGATAAGGTCCCAGGTTTCAGCCGGTTTGAGGAGGATGGCCTGGATACGCGCTACTAAGCCCTGCCGGGTCGGCACCGGCATCAACGGATCGGACATACGCGAACCCTCCAGATAATGTTGTTATGGAATCGGCAGCATTGTCGAAAACCCGGGGGCGGTCAATCGCCTGAACAGGCCGGTGGTTCAACTGTTCGGGAACCGTCGGTGAAAGACCCTATGCCTAATCGGGAATTAACCCTTTTAACGCGCGATTAAGCCTGTTGCCGCACAGTCGAAGCCTTCGGGTGGGGCCATGACGGCAAAAACCCGGATTCCATCTTCGCCGGACCCTCGCCTGTTGACACCCTTGCCGTTCACCACCCTGCGTTCCTGGCTGAAGCTGTCGGCGTCCGCCGCGGCGTGCGCCGCCGTGGCCGCGGGGGTCGAGGGCCTGGCCCACGGCCTGTCGCTGGCGGTCTGTTGCAGTGTCGTCAGCGCCGCCGGCGCCGGCGCCATCGGCCTTGTGGCGCTGCGCCGCATCGACACCGGTGTCGGCGCGCTTACACGTGATTTGGCACGTGATCTTGCCGCCCGCGACGGCGACGGCGTCTACCAGCCGGTGTCCGGCCTGACCGCGCGCGACGAGATCGGCGAGCTTGCCCGGGCCTGCGAAGCCATGCGTACCGCCAATATCGAACGCCTGGCCGACGCCCAGTTCGACGGCAAGCGCGACGCCGCCATGGCCAGGGAGCGCGAGCGCGTCAACGACCTCGCCAAGCGCCTGAAGGGCACGATCAATCAGGTGCTGGGCGCCATCCAGAACCTGTCGACGACGGTCGGCATGTCGACCCAGCAGTTCGCCTATGCCGCCGGCCGCACCCACGAGGATCTGGCGACCGCCGTCACCAGCCTGAACACCGCCTCCGCCGATGTCGAAAGCGTGTCGCGCGGCATGGGCGACGTCTCCGCCTCGATCGCCGAGATCGCCGACCAGGCGCGCGCCTCGGCCGAGCTGACCGCCCGCGCCACCTCGGAAATCGACCACGCTCACGAGGTCGCCGACACCCTGCGCGACGCGGTCAGCCGCATCGCCGACGCCTCGCGCCTGATCCAGGATATTTCCGCGCAGACCAATCTGCTGGCGCTCAACGCCACCATCGAGGCCGCGCGCGCCGGCGAAGCGGGCCGCGGTTTCGCCGTGGTCGCCACGGAGGTCAAGGCGCTGGCCACCCAGACCAGCCGCGCCACGCGGGAAATCGAAAAGCACATCGCCGACGTCACGCGCGCCACGGACAGCATGGTCACCTCGGTCGGCGAGATTTCCGGCGCCGTCGCCGAGGTCAGCCGCACCTCGGGCGTCATCGCCGGCGCCGTCGAAACCCAGAGCCGCGCCGCCTTCGACATCCGCTCCAGTCTCGAGCGCGCCTCGGGCGGCAACGACACCGCCGTGCGCGCCATCAGCGCCCTGCCCGACACGGCGCGCGAGACGGAGGAGACGGCGCAGGAGATGAACGACATCTCCAACGAAATGGCCGAAATGTCGCGCACCATGCAGGCGCAATTGTCGGCCCTGCTCGAGGAGATGACCGACAAGCGGCTGTCGGCGCGCTACGCCTCGCGCGAGACGGTCGAGGTCGATATCGACGACGTGCTGCGCAGCGTCGCCCTGCTCGACATATCGGAAAGCGGCGCGCGGCTGGGCCTGGCGCCGGGCGTGGTCGCGGGCGCCACGGTCACCTTGTGCTTCCATGACGGCGTGCGCCTGCCGGGCCGCGTCATGTGGGCCGGCGCCGATTGTTTCGGCGTCAACTTCGCCACCGACGGCCTCAAGGCCGACGACGTCGTGAAGCTGGCGGCTTAGGGCCGCAGCCGAATCAATATTGATTAACGTGCGTTAATTGCGCCCCAAGGATGAGTCGTCCAGGGATGAGTCGTAAAGCCGAGTCTTAATGGCGAAAATCTTACTTCGCGGCCTTGAACGCCGCGGTCACTTCCGCGCCGCGCGCCGTCTTGAGCACGCCGCAGTCGCGCACCCCTTCCAGCGTCCGGTCGAAGGCCAGGGTGCTGCGGCCGCCGGCCTCGACCTTGGCGCGCATCAGCTTGTCGGCCTCATCGGCCTTTTCCACCGAACAGTAATTGCCGACCAGGCCCGCCACGCGGCCGGCCGAGAAGATGCCGACCTTGGCGTTGAAGTCCGCGTAATTGGTCTTCAGCCAGTCGAACGCGATGTCGCGCGTGGCGTCAGCGCGCATCAGGCCGCTGATCAGGGACAGCTTGTCCGGCGTGCGCAGGCGCTTGTCGTCATTGACCAGGCCGAACGCCCACTGCGCCGTATCGGGGGTCGCACCGGCGGTGACCGCACGCAGGGCGTCGGCGCGGAATTCCTCATCGCCCGTCGTCAGAACGCGCTCATACATGTCCTTGGCGGCAGGAAGCCCCCCCGTTTCGACGTGCACGCGCAGGGCCTCGCCCAGCACCGACTGGTCGAGCGCCGTATGATCACCGCCCAGATAGGCGACGGCCGCCTGGTCGAGCGCGGCGCGGATCGCCGGATCCTTGGCCTCGGTGGCCATGACGCCGATCAGTTCCGAGCGCAGGTGCTGGTTATCCGGCGTATCGGACGCATAGGCCCCGACCTTGAGGTCGGCGCCCAGGGCCTTCAGCCGCGGGCCGTAGATCTCGGCCATGACGCGGCGGTAGTCGTCCGACGCCGAAGCATCGATCAGGCCCGCCGCCTTCAGCCCGGCCAGGCGGTCGGCGCTGGCGCTGGCCACCGACGAGTCGGGATTGTTGACGAAGACGCGCGCCGCGTCGATCAGTTGCGCCGCCGTGCCCTGGCCGGCGCGGAACTGCGCCCACAGGCTGTCGGTCGCCGCCAGGCCTTCGCCCGACGACAGGGTATCGCCCGAGGCGATCAGGGCGTCCCAGGCCTTGGGCTCCAGCGTAAAGCGGTAATAGCCGGTGCCGCCCATGTTCGGCATGATGGCGCCTTCCCCTTTCACGGGCACGGTCTGGGTCTTCTGGTCGACCAGGGCGCAATTGCGTTCGGTCCCAATGCGCACGCACAGCGGGATGGTCCACATCGTCGCCGGCGCCGGCGTGCCCAGACGCTCATAGGGCGCCTGAGTCACGATCAAATTGCCGCCGTCGCGCTTGACGGCGACGGTCGGCACGCCGCGCTGGTCGACGAAGCTCTTCATTGCCGTCAACACCTTGGGGTCCTGGGCGGCGTCGGACAGGGCGCCGAAGAACTGCTCCGAGTCGGCATTGCCGTAGGGGTGACGCGACATGTGCAGGCGCACGCCGTCGCGGAACTTCTCGTCGCCGAGATAGCCGGCGATCATCGCCACGACCTGGCCGCCCTTGCCGTAGGTGATGTCGTCGAACGCGGCGTCGATCTGGTCGTTTTCGGTAATCGCCTGGTGGATCGGCCGGCCGACGCTGTAGCTGTCGATATCCATGGCGCGCAGGGCCTCGTCGATGGCGCCGGCATTGATGTGCAACTCCGGCCGCCATTCATTGCCGATGCGATAGCCCATCCAGTTGGCGAAGCTCTCGTTCAGCCAGATATCGTCCCACCAGGCCGGCGTGACATAGTCGCCGAACCACTGGTGCGACAGTTCGTGCGAGACGACCATGCCGAAGACCTGCTTCTGGTCGGTCGGCGCGCCCTTGTCGAGCATGATGATGTCGTCGCCATAGGTGTCGGCGCCGGCGTTTTCCATGGCGCCCGGCATGACCGGCGAGGCGATCTGGTCGAGCTTGGGGAAGGGGAACGGCTTGTTGAAATAGGCTTCGAGGTGGGTGACGATCGACGGCGTCTCGGCGATGACATAGTCGAGCTTGGCGGCATTGACCTTGGTCGCCACGGTACGGATCGGCAGCGGATAGGGCCGCTGGGCATCCGGCGGCACCACGCCGTCCTTGGTGACGAACGGCCCGACCATCATGGCGACGAGATAGGTCGGCAGCGGCCTGGTCGTCGCGAAATCGTGCTCGGTCAAGTCGCCAACCGTTTTCGTGCCGGTTTCCGGCGCGTTGGAGACGGTGACGAAGCCCGGCTTGGTCGTCAGGCTGACGGTGAACGGCGTCTTGTAACCCGGCTGGTCGAAGGACGGGAAGGCCGAGCGCGCGTCGATCGATTCGAACTGCGTCCAGGCGTACCAGTCGTCGCCGACCTTGATGTGATAAAGGCCGGCGGCATTGTCGCCGAACGTGCCTTCATAGTCGAACTTCAGCGTCAGCGGGCCGGCGTCGACGGGCGAAGCGAAATCGGCGCGCGCCACACCGGTCTTGTCGAGCTGGGTGAAGGTGACGTTGATTTCCTTGCCGTTCTGGATGGCGACGGCCTTGGAGATCTTCAAGTCGCGGCCGTGCATGAACAAAGACGACGTCCTGGCCTTCACCACGATGTCGATTTCGCTATGGCCGGTGAACGTGTCCTTCTCCGGGATGACCGTCAGCGCCAAACGATAGGCCTGAGGCGTCGCGGCGTCGGGGAGCTTGCCGTGCGGATAGCTGGCGTCGGCGGCATTGGAGCCACCGGCGATGAGCAGGGCGGTGGAAGCCAGGAGAAGGGCGCGTTTGAACATGTGCGATCCGGATGCAGATGAAACTTTTCCTATCGATAGCATGCCACAATCCGGTCCCAAATTAACATTTGGTAATCCAAATTTGGGTAACACTGTTCGCCAATCGCGCGTTTCGCGCCGGCAGAACAAGGATCCCATATGTCTCGGACACTCGGCGCCGTCGCCCTGGCTTTGACCCTGGCTATGACTCTGGCTTCGACTCTGGCCCTGGCCGGGCCGGCCGGCGCACAAAGCCTGTTTTCCGGCTTCAGCGGCAAGCTCTTGCTGACCGGCGGCGTGAATTCGGTCGAGGGCAGCGCCGGCGGCGGGCTGACGCCATGGGCCGTGACCGGCGGCTATGGTACCGCCACCCAGGTGGGCGGCAATGTCTATGGAACGACGGTCGACACCACCGACTACCGCATCACCTCCTATGGCGGCCTGGTCACCGCCTTCGACCGCGTCGAACTGTCGCTGTCGCGGCAATCCTTCGATACGCAAAAGGTCGGCGGCGCGCTCGGCCTGGGCGACGGCTTCACCATCGACCAGACGACTGCGGGCGTAAAGGTCCGCCTGTTCGGCGATGCGATCCTCGACCAGGACGAATGGTGGCCGCAGGTCGCCGTCGGCGCCCAGTTCAAGTCGAACGACAAGGGCTGGCTGGTCAAGGCGCTGGGCGCGCGCGACGATCAAGGCACGGACTATTATGTCAGCGCCACCAAGCTGTTCCTGGCCCAGAACCTGCTGCTCAACGCCACGGTGCGCGAAACCAAGGCCAATCAGTACGGCATCCTGGGCTTCGGCGGCATCACCAACGATTACCACGCCGAAATCGAGGGGTCGGCGGCCTGGCTCGTCGACCGCCATGTCGCCATCGGCGTCGAGGCGCGCACCAAGCCCGACAACCTCGCCGTCGCCCACGAAGGCACGGCCTATGACGCCTTCGTCGCCGTGGCCCCGTGCAAATCGTTCTCGGTGACCCTGGCCTATGTCGATCTCGGCAATATCGTCACCCGCCAACAGACGGGTTTCTACGCCTCGCTGCAGGCCGGTTTCTAAGGAAGCACCATGAAAATCCTCATCGCCGCCGCCGTTCTTGCCGTCCTCGCCGCGCCCGCCTTCGCCGATGCGCCCAAGCCGCCCAATGCCCCGGTCGTCAGCCCGGACGGGTCGTTGTTCCGCGCTTTCGGTGGCCACGACGGCCTGGTCCGCCTCGTCGACGACCTTTTCGTCAATGTTGATTCCGATGCGCGCATCAAGGGCTTTTTCCAGCCCGCCAAGCGGGCGCACACCAAGGCCATGCTGGTCGAGCAGTTCTGCCAGATCACCGGCGGTGGCTGCGTCTACAGCGGCAAGGACATGGGCGAATCGCATCGTGAACTCGGCATTACCCGGGCCGACTTCGATGCCCTGGTCGAGGACCTGCAAAAGGCGATGAGCAAGAACCACGTTGCGTTCACCGCGCAGAACCAGCTGCTCGCGGCGCTGGCGCCACAAAACCGCGCGATCGTGTATCATCCGTCGTCCGCCGATAGCGTGACCAGCGGACCCGTGGGGAAGTAAGCAAGACACCCCACCACCGCGCGCCTTCTTCAGGCGCGTGGTGGTGGGGTTTCTTGCTTTACAGCCCCTATCGCCGGTGCACGGGCGCCGTGCTCGGCGCCGACTGCGTCGCCACGGCCAGGCGCCTGACCCAGCCGGCCGCCATCGGCCCGATCTCGATGCCGAACGTCTCCGCCGTCAGCACGCCGATCAGCGCCACCAGGATCAACGCCGCCAGCCCGCGCCAGATATCGGCCTCGTGGCGGCCGAGCCACGAATGCTTGCGCGAGAAGTTGGGCTCGGCGCCGAAGGCGCCGGTCTCCAGCTTGAAAGCCATTTCGAACCCGTCGTGGAAGCGGTCGCGCGGATCCGGCGCGATCGCCTGAAGTATAAGGCTTTCCAGCCACGCCGGCAGGTCGCGGCGCTTGGCGGTCAGGCGTTCCGGGCGATTGAACTTGGGCGTTTCGTTGGGCTCGATCTCGCCATAGGGATAGGCGCCGCCAGTGAACATGCGATAGAGCGTGACGCCCAGCGCGAAGATGTCCGACCGCTCGTCGCCCGGCTTGCCCTCGAACTGCTCCGGCGCCTTGTAGCTGGGCGTGCCCGGGACGAAGACGTTTTCCTTGTCGAGGCCGGGAATGCGCGCCACGCCGAGATCGACCAGCTTTAGGCCCCCGTCGCTCAGCAGGATGATGTTTTCCGGCTTGATGTCGCGGTGGATGATGCCGGCGCGATGCAGCGAGCCGATGGCCTTGGCCAGGCGCGTGGCGATCGATATGCCCTCGTCGAGCCCGATCTTCGGCGCGCGCAGCAGGCGGTGTTCCAGGGTCTCGCCGACGTAAAACGGCTGGGCGATATACAGACAGGTCTGCCGCCCCGTCGGCAGGGTCAGCACGCCGCCGATCCAGATGTGCTGCACGCGCGCCGCCACCCAGGCCTCGCGCATGAAGGCCGAGCGCGCCGCCTTTTCCGCGCCGATGGTGTGCGGCTTGGGGAATTTCAGCAGCACATTGGCCACGGTGCCCGGACGGCTCTCGCGGATGTCGCGGGCGCGGAAGACGCGCGAATAGACGCCGTCGGCCAGTTGCCGTTCCAGCCGGAAGCCGTCGATGATGTCGCCGACATTGGGCGGCTCGATCAGGGGCAGCTCGGCGATGGCCGCGTCGAGATCCTCGATGGTCGCCGCGGCGAGATCGATGACATCGACGACCAAGGCGGTCGAATTGTCATCGGCGTGATTGGCCACGGCCGAGGCGACGAGGTTACGCGCCGTTTCCTCGGACGAGGTGCGCTGTTCCAGTATGCCGGCGATCTGCGCGGCGCTCAGGTGCTGGTGCACGCCGTCGCTGGTCAGCAGCAGCCGGTCGTGCGGCGTGACGTCGTAGGCCATGTAGTCGATGCGGATGGCTTCTTCGCGGCCGACGGCGCGGGTAATGTAGTTGGTGTGCTCGGCGCCTTCGGGCTTGTGGTCGCGCGTCAATTGGGTCAGCACGCCGTCGCGCAGCCGCCACAGCCGCGTGTCGCCGACGTGAAAGACATGCAGCCGCCGGCCCTTGATGACGAAGCCGGTGAAGGCGCAGCACATGCCCTTCAGGTTCTCGTTCTTCACGCCTTCGCGATAGAGCCAGTAATTGATCGATTCGAGCGCCCGCGCCGCCGTCTTGCGCGGCGACAGCAGATCGGATTGGCCGAGATAGTCGTCGATAAAGGTGCGCACGGCCAGTTCGGCGGCGACGCGGCCGCCCTTCATGCCGCCGACGCCGTCGGCGAGCGCCGCGACCGCGCCATGATGGCCGCGCTGTTCGTCCAGGCAAAGGGCGGCGAAGTCCTGATTGTCGTCGCGCAGGCCGGTCTCGGTGGCGAAACCGGTGGCGATGTTCAGGCGCATATTGGCGTAAGGCGGTGAGCTCATAACCGAGTTTTGCCTGAGTAATGACGGCGCGTCTACGGCCAGTATTTACCTTGATCGGCGGCGTTGTTGCTTTGCAACGAAACGGTTGCAAGAGATACGATTATCGTCTTGGCTGTTCGAGGGATTCGCGCGTCTTGCGTCTGACTAAGCATCAAGCAAGAAACCCCTCCACCCCGAGCCATCCCGGGCGGCATCAACGATCGCGCCGGCTCGCGGTCCCCCTTGTATCTGGACTTTGTTTTAGAAGTTCGGTTGAAGCGACGAATGCCCTGGAGGGTGGCCACCCTCCAGGGCATCGGCGGAGACGCCCGTTCCCCCTCAGATGTTACGATCGCCGGGAGCCAGGGACATCCGCCGCAGTTTGTCAGACGACCGAATAGTCGGTTGAAAATCGATCGCACAGACAAGGCAGGTCAATGATGACGCAAATTTATTGTGGTGTCGATGCATGCAAGGCTCGACTGGATGCTTACGTGAGCACCAGCCCGACGGGTGGTGTATCGGAGAGTTTTGAGAACAATGCAGAAGGCATTGAAGCGCTGAGATTGTTTGCCTGCAAGCATGGCGCCGAGATGGTGGTTATGGAAAGCAGCGGCAGCGCTGAGCGTCTGGCCTACGCTCTTCTGTGGCA
>OUWB010000479.1_pt2 | contig 55636 bp, 44 predicted proteins | sample 1779821 | NCBI WGS metagenome assembly OUWB01 (sample SAMEA3914806, study PRJEB12502) | metagenome | biome: forest; material: soil | place: Canada | collected 2011-08-03 | depth 0.1 m
TGGCCAAGCTCGGCACCGCGTCGAACTCTCTGTCCAACCACCTGACCTTCGTCGGCAAGCTGCAGGACTCGATCAATGCCGGTATCGGCAACCTGGTCGATGCCGACATGGCGACGGAAAGCTCCAAGCTGCAAGCCTTGCAGACCAAGCAACAGCTGGGTGTGCAGGCCCTGTCGATCGCCAACCAGTCGACCTCGACGGTCCTCAGCCTGTTCCGCTAAAAAAAGTCTCGACCCTATCTTTTCGGGAGGCGCCGTTACGGCGCCTCCTTTTTTTGCGTCCTCTTGCCCGTTTTCAAGCATCGGCTATAAAGATCGCGGGGGCGCGCATGAGCGAATTTTCCATCCGTACAAAGCCGTTTCGCCTGGGGCTGGCGGACTATCGCGCCCTGTGGCTGGCGGAATTCGGCCGCGCCTTTACCGTCCCTCAGCTCGCCCTGGCGATACTCTACGGCCTCGCGGTCGTGCCGCTGACCTGGACGCTGTCCGACCTTCTGGACGGCGACATCGAACCCTATCTCGGCTTCCAGGCCGCCTGGCTCGCCGTCTTTGCCGGACTCATGGCCCTTATATGTGTCGCGCTGTGGCGCCGCGATCGCCGCGATCCGGTCATGACCGGCGAGCGCCTCATGGTGTTCGACGACGGCGCCGTGCGGCTGGTCGCTCCCGGCTACGACGTCCGCCAGAGCTGGGCCGGCTTCAGCCAGGTGCGCCAGGGCCGGCACCATATCTTTCTCTACATGCGCGGCCAGCAGGCCTATATCATTCCCAAGAGCGCCCTCGCCTCGCCCGGCGACGCCCAGCGCCTGATGACCGCCGCGCGCGCCGCCATCCGCGCCGCCCGCAAGACGCCGGCCGCCCTGCCGCCGCTCCCCGAAACGCCCGACAATCGCGACATCTGGCGCAGCCATCCATACCGGCTGACCTTCCGCATCGTCTATGGCCGCCTGCTCCAACCCGGCGGCGGGCTTGTCTTAGTGGTTTTCGGCCTGGCGCTCCTGGCGATCGCCACCTATGCGTGGCAAAGCAACCTGGCGACCCGGGAGGACATACTGATCCTATTCGCGATTCCGACCGCGATCGTGGTCTTTGCTCACCTCATCTTCGTCCTGGCTTGGCTGATCGTGCGCGGCCGGCCGGACATGCGCGGCCTGCGCGAGGTCTGCTTTACCCGCGACTACGTCCGCTGCACCGGCCCCGCCTTCGACGTCCGCGTCGATTGGGACAATATCCGCGGCGTCCACCACGCGGCCGGCATATTCGCCTTCCGCTTCCGGACCGGTCGCTTCGACGTGCCGGCTCAGGCCTTCGCCGCGCCTGCCGAGGCCACGGCCTTTTTCACACAGGCCGTCGCCTTCTGGCGGGCCGCCGAAGCGCGACGCTGATTCACGCTTGACGCCCGCCCGCCAGCCTTTATGAAAACGGCAGCACGCGTTAGATAGTTACCTTAGAGACCAATCATGATCCGCCATATCGTTATGTTCAGCTGCAAGGACCGGGCGGATGTGGAGGTCATTTATCGCGGCCTGTCCGTCCTGACCCAGATTCCGCACGCCGCGCACCTGGAAGTCGCCCGTAACGAAAAGATCGACCAACTCGCCAACGATATCGACGTCATCGTCTATGGCGAGTTCAAGACCCTCGAGGATTTCCGCGCCTACAAGGCCCATCCGCTCTACGAGGAATCGATCCGCCAGGTGCGCCACCTGCGCGACGTCCGCGTCGCCGCCGACTATACGGTCAGCGCCGCCACCACTCAGCTCATAAAGGCTTAACAGCCGCTTCCCACGCCGTCGAAATTAGCTATAAAAGGCGCGGGGAGAGCACGCATGGCTAAAGAACAACTCAGGGCGCTGGACTTCACGCCCATCGATCAGACACGTGAACTGGGGGAAACCCGGCCGCTGATCGGCGACGAGCGCGCGCTTATACGCTTTGCCCTGATCCTGGGCGGGGTGCTCATGGTGTGGCGGCTGTATGTCGCCTGTATCAGCAACGTCATTTGGGAAGAAAGCCATTTCGTCGTCTCCGGGCGCCATTTGGCCATGGCCTATCCCGACATTCCCGGCGGCTTCGCGTGGCTGTCACGAATCATCACCCTGATCTTCGGCTGGCGCGTCCTGCCGTTGCGCATCGTCTCGCTGGCGATCGCCACAGCCATACCCTACGGCGTCTATTTCATGGCCACGCCGATCGTCAGCCGGCGCAGCGCCATCTGGGCGGCGATCGTCGCTATCCTGCTGCCGACCGTGACCATGAACGGCACGGTCTATTACCCCGAAGGCTCGCTGCAATTGCTGCTGGCGCTGATGTGCGGCTGCCTGTTGCGCGCCTTCAAGGATCCCGACACGCTGAAATGGTGGATATGGGCCGGCGTGGTCGCCATGGCCGGCATCCTCGTCCACTACCGCTTCCTGGTGCCCGGTCTTGCCGCCGTGGTCTATCTGCTGGCCAACCGCGAAGGCCGAAAGCAATGGACCAAGCCCGGCATCTATATCGTCGCCGCCCTCGGTTTCGCCGGCCTCTTGCCTTCGCTCATCTACAATGCCACCCACGGCTGGCCGGCGATCGAATTCCACGTCGTCAACCGCGTCAAGATCGATCCCGACCCCCGCCATGTGCTGGGCCTGGTCGAAACCCAAATCGGCATCACCACACCGGTCTTCTTCGCCGCCCTGTGCGCCGCCGCCTATAAAGCCTTGAGAGCCGATCGCGACAAGCCCGTGGCCTTCCTGGGCTACCAGAGCGTCATCATCTTCCTGTTCTATTGCGTGCAGGCCATCGTCAACAAGAAGATCATGCCGCACTGGCCGTTCATGGCCTATGTGCCGCTGCTGGCCTGTGTGCCGGACGTCCTGATCGCCTTCCACGCCCGCGCGACCACCCTCACCGGCCGGCGCGTGCGCACGGCCCTGATCGGCCTGGGACCGGTCCTGTGCCTGGTCATCGGCGTGGCGGCGACCGGCTATCAGTATCTCTACGTCCATTCGGCCGAGGTTCCCTATACGTGGCGGCAAGCCAATATCCTGAAGAACGAAAACTATTCGGCGCTTGAGCCGGATCTGGTCGCCGCCGACGCGCGCGCCAAGCAGCGTTTCGGCCCCGACGTCGTCTGGGCGACCTCCGGCCACGTCACCGCCGTCCACCTGGAGTTCCCGGCGCTGGGCAAGCCGCGCGATTTTTATACGCTCAACGAGGCCAATGACGAGATGACGCGCTTCGTCGTCGCCCGCCAGGACTGGGGCCTCGATCGCACGGCCCTGATGAAAAAAGAGGCGGGCAAGGGCGTGGTCCTGGCCATCCTCGACCCGTCCTATGTCTATCACGATCCGGATCAGCTGCCGTTCTTCGAGGATCTGTGCAAGAGCTTCGACGATATCGAGCCCTTCCGCATTTCGCCCCTGTCACCGGGCCGTTCGGCGATCGATTTCTACACCGCCCGCGTGCGGGCGACGCCGCTTCCGGCCATGCCCAGCGGTCCATGCCCGCTGATACCGTCGCTGTACATCGCCCACCCGACGCGTGGCCAATTCATCACGATCCACGATAAGGGCCACTATTTCGGCATCGCCGCCGACCCCAAGGGTGTGACCAAGGTCGATGTGATGATCGACCACAAGTTCGCGGCGCCGACGCGATTCGGTCTCCAGCCGAAGGAATTCCCGACACCGGACATGCTGAAATGGGCGCCGGGTTGGCCGTTGCTGCAATACGACTTCGACTTCCCGGCGGGCTCGTTGACGCCGGGCCAGCACGTGCTGACGATCCGCGCCACCCGCCCGGACGGCTCGACGGTCGAAAGCGATCCGCGCACGCTCTACATCACCAAATATGCGGGCCTGCCGTCCTATTTCGAGAAGCTGGGTCCTGTGGTCACGCAGTAGGCCGCGTAGCGGCTTTCTATTTTGAACGTTCCACAGACGTTTTCGGTTGCCATGAAGTTCGTGTTTTTCGTGTGTTTCGTGGTTCAATAATACTGACTGAGCACGCACGAACTGCAGAATTTTAAACCACGAAACACACGAAAAACACGAACGGGAGCTTGGGTGTGACGTCTGTGCGTAACCCACAAAACAAAAGCCGCGACCGGTTGCCCGATCGCGGCTTTATCACGTGATGGCGGTCTCGAAGCTTACCCGAAGCGGCCGCCGATATATTCGGCGGTCTTGTCGACCTTGGGCCGGACGAAGAGGTCCTCGGTCGGGCCGAACTCGATCATCTTGCCCAGGAACATGAAGCCGGTGAAGTCGGACAGACGCGCCGCCTGCTGCAGATTGTGGGTAACGATGACGATGGTGAAGTCGCGCTTCAGCTCTTCCAGCGTGTCTTCCAGCTTGGCCGTCGAGATCGGATCCAGCGCCGAAGCCGGTTCATCGAGCAGCAGGATTTCCGGCTGCACGGCGATACCGCGGGCGACGCACAGGCGCTGCTGCTGGCCGCCGGACAGCGACAGGCCGGACTTGTTGAGCTTATCCTTGACTTCGTCCCACAGGGCGGCGCGGCGCAGGCTGGTCTCGACGATCTCGTCCATCTCGGACTTCGGCTTGGAGTCATGCAGGCGCACGCCATAGGCGACATTGTCGTAGATCGACATCGGGAACGGCGTCGGCTTCTGGAACACCATGCCGATACGCGCACGCAAGCCCGTCAGGTCGATCTTCGAGCTGAGGATATTGTCGCCGTCGAAGGCGACCTCACCCTCGGCGCGCTGCCCCGGATACAGGTCGTAGATGCGGTTCAGGATGCGCAGCAGGGTCGACTTGCCGCAACCCGACGGACCGATCAACGCGGTGATGGCGTTCTTCTTGACCGGAAGGTCGACGCCGTACAGCGCCTGATGGGCGCCATAGAAGAAATTGACCTTCCTGGCTTCGAGAACGAGGCTGTCGGCGGGCGGCGGCACGATGACGCTCTTGAAATCGTCGGACGTGGTGTCGGTGCTCATGACGGGTCTCTTGTGAGAAAAACGGGCAATTGGTGATCAAGATTGGGTGGTGTCGCGCGCCAACCAGCGCCCGGCGATATTGATGGCCAGGACGGCGATCGCGACCAGCAGGGCGGCGGCCCAGGCCAGCTTGTTCCAGCTGTCGTAGGGACTGAGCGCGAAGTTGTACATGGCGATGGGCAGCGCCCCCATGCGATGGCTCATGTCGAAATCGAGGAAGTTGTTGCCAAGCGCCGTGAACAACAGCGGCGCCGTTTCGCCGGAGATCCGCGCGAAGCCCAACAGGCCGCCGGTCAGCAGGCCGGCGCCGGCCGCTTTCCAGATGATCCTGCGGATGGTGACGAACTGCGAGCCGCCCATGGCCATGCCGGCTTCGCGCAGCGCATTGGGTTGCAGGTTAAGGATATCCTCGGTGGTGCGGGTGACGATCGGCGTCGCCAGCAGCGCCAGGGCGACGGCGCCGGCCCAGCCGGAATAGCCGTGCAGCGGCGCGACCAGCATCTGGTAAACGAACAGGCCGACCAGGATCGACGGCGCCGACAACAGGACGTCGTTGAGGAAGCGCACGACGTGGCCGTAGGGCGTGTCGCCGCCGATTTCGGCCAGCCAGGTACCGGCCAGGACGCCGACGAACAGGGCCATGATCATGGCCGCGCCGCACATTTCGATCGAGCCGACGATGACGTTGCGCAGACCGCCGTCGGAATCCGGCGCCGGTGTGTCCATGGTGAAGATGTTCAGGTTCATGCCGCCGATCCCTTGCTTGAACAGCGAATAGAGGATCATGAACAGGGCGCCGATGGCGATCAGGGTCGCCAGACCGCACAGGACGGTAAAGATGTAGGAGGCCAGCTTGCGGGCGGCGGCCTTGCCGGCATTGCGATGTTGGATTGCCATTGGAGCCTCCTAGTACCGCTGCGACGACAGCAGGGCGCGGGCGATCGCCAGCACCGCGAAGGTGATGAGGAACAGGACCAGACCCAGCGCCATCAGCGCCGAGGTGTGCATGCCCGACGCTTCGTTGAACTCGTTGGCGATGGTCGAGGCCAGGGTTGACCCCGAGTCGAACAGCGACTTGGGAAAGTTGTGCGAATTGCCTATGATGAAGGTCACCGCCATGGTTTCGCCGAGCGCGCGGCCGAAGCCCAGCATGACCACGCCGACCATGCCCTTTTGCACGTAGGGCAGCAGCACCGAGGTGACGACTTCATAAGGCGTGGCGCCGACGCCGAAGGCGGCTTCGCGCACCTGCGGCGGCACCGAGCGGAACAGCTCGCGGAACACCGCCGACATATAGGGCAGGATCATGATTGCCAGGATCAAGGACGCCGTAAAGACATTGGCGCCGTTGGGCACGCCGTAGAAGATCTTGGCCCAGATCGAATCCGGATGGCCCGTGGTCGCCATCATGATCGGCAGCTGAACGTGCTCGGCGAAAAACGGCGCGAAGACGAACAGGCCCCACATGCCGTAGACGATCGAGGGAATGCCGGCCAGAAGCTCGACGGCGATGGACACCGGCTGCGCCAGGAAGCGCGGAGCGAATTGGGTGAGGAAGACGGCGATGCCGATGGCGATCGGCAGGGCCATGGCCAGGGCCAGGATGGACGACACCAGGGTGCCGACGATCGGGCCGGCGGCGCCGTAGACGTCGGTGACCGGATTCCAGTCCGTCGAGGTGAAGAAGCCGAAGCCGAATTTGGCGAAGGCCGGCCAGCCGCCGATCAGCAGCGAGACGACGATGCCGCTCAGCGCCGCCAGCAGCAAGGTCGCCGCGGCGAAGGCGACATAGCGGAAAATCGGATCGAACGGATCGGACCGGAGCCGTTTTGCGTCGCTCATGAAGATCTGCCCCTGGTAAGAATGCCGGTGCGTTAGCAAGCGAAGGCGCACGCGACAACAACTGAATCAATTAACGCGCTGAGCGCTCAAAAAATTGGGGGGCGGGGTTATCCCCTCAGGCATAACCCCGCCCCGCATTTCGAAGCCCCGACTTTCGAAGCAAGTGAGGGCTTAGCCTACTTGTTCGGCGAGACGTAGACGGGCTTCTTGCCATCGAGCGTGATTTCGCTGGTCCACTGCTTGCGGATCATCGCCTTGACGTTGGACGGCATCGGCACGAACTGCAGGTTGGCCGCGTTGGTGTCGCCGGTCTTGAAGCCGTAGTCGAAGAACTTAAGCACGTCAGCGCGCTTGGCGGCGTCGCCGTCCTTCTTGTACAGGATGGCGAAGGTCGCGCCCGAGATCGGCCAGGCATTGGCGCCCGGCTGGTTGGTGATCATCAAATAGTTGCCGGGCGCGTGCGCCCAGTCGGCGCCGGCGGCGGCGGCGGCGAAGGCCGGCGCGTCCGGCTTCGGCCAGGTGCCGTCATGGCTTTGCACCAGGGCGTATTTGGCGCCCGTCTTCATGACATAGGCGAATTCGACATAACCGATCGCGCCGACCGTCTGCTTGACGAAGGCCGAAACGCCGTCATTGCCCTTGCCGCCCAGGCCGGTCGGCCATTGTACGGCGTCGTTGGCGCCCAGCTTGGCTTTCCATTCCGGCGAAACCTGCGTCAGGTAGGTGGTGAAGATGAAGGTCGTTCCCGACCCGTCCGAACGGTGGACGACGGTGATCGGCAGGCCCGGCAAGGCCACGCCCGGGTTCAGCGCGGTGATGCGCGGATCGTTCCAGGTGGTGATCGTGCCCATATAGATCAGGGCCAGGACTTCACCCGACAGGTGCAGTTGGCCGGCGGCGACGCCCGGAAGGTTGATCATCGGCACCACGCCGCCGATGGCGGTCGGGAACTGATACAGGCCATACTGGTTCAGCGCGTCCTGGGTCAGCGGCTTGTCCGAGCCGGCGAAGTCGACGGTCTTGGCTTCGATTTGCTTGATGCCGCCGCCCGAACCGATGCCTTGATAGTTCAACGCGTTGTTCGTCGTCGCCTTCCAGCCTTCCGCCCATTTGGCGTACAGCGGCGCGGCGAAGGTCGAACCCGCGCCCGAAATGGTGTCAGCCTGAGCGACCGCAGCGGTCGAGGTCAGCAGAGCCGCAGCCAGCGCGACGGTGAAAAACATCTTCATTCCCGTGTCTCCATAGGACGTATATAGTCAAAGGTCTGGATTCAGACGACCCTAATGGTTCGGGGGTTACGCGCGTTTTGTAACAGCTATATGACAAAAAAGGAAATCAGAGGTTATTGGCCGCCTCCTGTCATTTCGTCGCGGCGTGTGGCTTCCGCGCATCGGTTTTGTCGCAGAAACGTCTTCAAAATCAAGGTTATACATTAACCATGCACGGCGGCGGCGGTGCGCCGCCGGGCCCTCGCGGCGGCTTTGTCCCGGCGGCTTGATGACGGTTTTATGACAAGCCGCGCGCCGGCCGGCCCCCAAGCCGGCGTCGCAAAAGAATTGTCACCTTGCGTAACCGATCGCCGCTTTCGGGCGTATAAGTTGATGTCACAAGAACAGTCCACGCCGCGCTGACGTCGTCAGGCGGCGATACGTCGCGACGAAGCGGCGTCGGGGCCTATACACGGAGCTTCACTATGAACCGCCGCCATTTTCTTTCCATTGCCAGCCTCGGCGCCCTGGCCGCCGCGACCGGCCTTCCCGCCTTCGCCGCCGAGGCCATCACGCCGCTCAATCTCAGCGACGACGAATGGAAGAAGCGCCTGCCGCCGGCCGCCTACGACGTGCTGCGTCACGAAGGAACCGAACAGCGGTTCACCAGCCCGTTGCTCAACGAGCACCGCAAGGGCATCTTCGCCTGCCTCGCCTGCGACCTGCCACTGTTCAATTCGAGCTGGAAGTTTGACAGCGGCACCGGCTGGCCCAGCTTCTTCGACGTCATGCCGGGCCACGTCCTGAAGAAGAACGATCTGAGCCTGGGGATGGACCGCACCGAGTATCACTGCGCCCGCTGCGGGGGCCACCAGGGCCACGTCTTCGACGACGGCCCCAGGCCGACCGGCCTGCGCTACTGCAATAACGGCGTCGCCCTGAAATTCATTCCTGCCTGAGGTAAAGCGACATGAAACTGCGCACCCTTGCCATCACCGCCTGCGCATTGGCCCTGGCCGGCAGCGCCTCGGCCGCCGACGCCCTCCGCGAAACCGCCGTCTTCGCCGGCGGCTGCTTCTGGTCGATGCAAAAGGTCTTCGACCACGTCCCCGGCGTCGTCAATACCGAGGCCGGCTTCATGGGCGGCCACGTCAAGAATCCGAGCTATGAGGACGTGACGTCCGAGACCACAGGCCATTTGGAAGCGGTCAAGGTGACCTTCGATCCGTCGAAAGTGACCTATGCCCAGCTTTTGGACCAGTATTGGCATCACACCGATCCGACCGATCCCAACGGCCAGATCTGCGACTATGGCCCGAGCTACCATACGGCCATCTTCACCTATAATGACAGCCAGTTCGCCGCCGCCAATGCGTCGAAGGCAGCGGTGGCCAATGAACTGCACAAGCCCGTCGCGACCCAGGTGATCAAGGCCTCGTCCGAGCCGCTGCCCTTCTACGCCGCCGAAGGCTATCACCAGCACTACGCCATGACCCATGCGGCGAACTATGAGGCCTATTTCATCGGCTGCGGCCGCGGACCCAAGCTGCACGCCATCTGGGGCAAGCTGGCGGATTAAAAACATTATCTCTCCTCTCCATCGTGTTCTGACGGAGAGGAGAGAGACGTCCTACGCGCTCTTCAGCACAACCTTCCCTGACACCAACCCCTCGGCCGACGCGGACACGACGATCGCGCCGGCGGCTTTTTGCGTCTGAAGAATGGCGCAGCACAGGCCGTTGAAGGCCGAGCGCTTCGACGCCTTGTCGGGCTCGTGGCAGTTGGGATCGCCATTGCCGACGCCGATCACCGACGCCGGTCCCGTGACCGTAAACGTGATCAGATTGCCGGCCTTGGGCACCGCACGCCCCCTGGCGTCGACGACCTCGGCGCGGATGACGGCGCAGTCGCGGCCGTCCGCCGTCAAGAAGCCGCTGCGGTCGGCGCTGAGCACGATTTTCGCCGCCGGTCCCGCTGTTTCGCGCGCGTCCTTCAGCACCACCTTGCCTTTTTTGTAGCCATAGGCCTCGATCTTGCCCGGCGCATAGGCGACCTGCCATTCGACGTGCATGTCCTTCGCCATTGGCTTGCGCCCGGCCGACCGTCCATTGACGAACAATTCGACCTCGTCGCAGTTGCCATAGGCCCAGACCGGGATCGTCTGGCCTTCCTTCCCATTTTCGTTTTCTGGCCAATTCCAGTGCGGGAACAGGTGCAGCAAGGGCTCCGGCCGCCACCAGGCGCGATAATAATAGTAATTGTCCTTGGGAAAGCCGCACGTATCCATGGCGCCGAACTGCGATGAAATCGACGGCCAGGTGCTGTAGGGCGTCGGCTCGCCGCGATAGTCGAAGCCGGTCCAGATAAAGCCGCCGCCGATATAGGGCCTGGCGTCGAAATGCGGCCACCAGGCCTCGGCCGTCGCCGCCCACCACGGCGCCTCGGTGTCGTAGGCGCGCAGGACGTGGCGGGCGTCGTCGGTGACGTATTCGCCGCGCGTCGCCACCGTCGACGCCGTCTCGGTGCCGATGATCGGGATCTTCGGGAACTTGGCGTGGAAATCGTCGATCTTGTTGTCGCGATAGTTGAAGCCGATGACGTCGACCACCTCGGTAATGCCCTCGCCCCAGCCATTGTCCATGGCCGCGGTAATCCCCCGCGTCGGATCGAGTTCATTGACGATGCGCTTCATCGTCCGCGCGATCGTGGCGCCACGCGCGGTCCCCTGCTGCGGCTCTTCGTTGCCGATCGACCACAGAATGATGCTGGGGTGGTTGCGGTCGCGCACGACCATCGCCCGCAGGTCTTCCAGTCCCCGCTCGGACGAAGTCATCATCCGCGTCTCGTCGATGACCAGCACGCCCATGCGGTCGCAGGCATCCAACAGTTCCGGCGCCGGCGGATTATGCGAGGTGCGGATGGCGTTGCAGCCCATGTCCTTCAGGCACTGCAGGCGATAGTCCCAGATCGCGTCGGGCACGGCGGCGCCCACGCCCGCATGGTCCTGGTGATTGCAGGTGCCCTTGATCTTGACGCTCTTGCCGTTGAGGAAGAAGCCCTGATCGGCATCGAACCTGATGTCGCGAACACCGAACCTTGAGACGACACTGTCCAGGATTTTGCCGTCCTCAACAATCGAAGTTGTCAGCTCATAAAGATAGGGATCTTGCAACGACCAGAGGCGGGGGTTTTCGATTTGGATGGGAATTGACTGAGCGTAAGGTAACCATGCGTCTGTCCCCGGGCCATCTCCGATCGGCTTTGGCGTAAAATCTTTGCCGTCGATCACGTATTTTATGTCGAACGACCTCGCGCGATCACTGTCGTTTTGCGTTTCTACACCGATCATGCCCTTCCCGTCGGCACCGATGATGACGTTCACACCGTACTGGATGATATGCAGACCGTCCGTCTTGACCAGCCAGACATGGCGGTAGATGCCGGCGCCTTCGTAGAACCAGCCCTCACCCAGCGAGGCGTCGACGCGCACGGCGATGACATTGGGCTTGGCGTCGGTATTGAGGAAGTCGGTGATGTCGATGGCGAAGGGCGTATAACCGCCGTCGTGCTGCCGGACGATATAGCCATTGACCATGACGATGCAGGCGCGAAACACGCCGTCGAATTCCAGGCTGATGCGACGGCCCACATCGGCGGGATCGAGCGTAAAGGTCTTGCGGTACCAGCCGATGCTGGTTTCCGGATAGTCGCGGCCCAAGGGCTTGTAGCCATGATTAGCCGCGTTATCCCAGACGATGCCGTGGTCGTCGGGCACCAGCGCGACGTCCTTATGCACGAAGGGCAGTTCGACCGCCCAGTCGTGCGGCAGGTCGATCAATCGCCACGCCGAATCGTCGAACTTGGCCTGAGCGGCATCGCCGCTGTCCGGCCCCTGCTTGGCGTAGGTGCGCTGGTCCTTGCCGAAGTTGAAATCCTTGGTGACATCGTCGAGATGGCCGAAGGCGAAGCGCCAGCCCTCGTCCAGCCGCAGGCGCTGGCGTGGAGCGTCCGTAGCGGCGGCCGTCTGGGCCTGGGCGCGGGAGACGGCGCCGCCGGCCAGCGCCAGGGCGGTAGCGGAGGCCAGAATCTGGCGGCGATGAAATCGCGTCATGGGCGTAGTCCCTGTCGATTATTATCGGATAGAAGACGGTTGGCCCAGTTATTCACACAAGGCGCGGATCACGCAAGTCAATTATATTACAATAGGCGTATTTTACCGCAAGCCGAGTGGCCATGCGGTCTCGTTTCAAACATTAATGAAGTGTTAACAAATTATTCTGGATTTAAAGAATTATTAAGCCCCTTTGGGCTCAGCCCCAGCCCTCGACGACGCCCTTGCGACGGGCGATCGTGCCCTCGCGCGGCGCGTCGAATTGCGCTTTCGGCCGGCCGAACAGGAAGCCCTGGCCGTAGGTGATGCCGAGCTCGGCGCACATCTTCGCCATCTCCTCGTCCTCGACCATCTCGGCAATGACGTGGGATTTCAACTCCTTGCACAAGACGGCGATCGAACGGATCAGGGCGCGCTGGCGCGGATTGTCGCGAGCCGCCTTGAGGAACGGGCCGTCGATCTTGACGTAATCGACGTCGAAATTGCGCAAGTAGGAATAGGCGGCGGCGCCGGCGCCGAAGTCGTCCAAACACACGGCGAAACCGGTGCGGCGGAGCCATTTCAGGAAGGTCGCGGCCGATTCCATGTCCTCGACGGCGTTGGATTCGGTCAATTCGAACATCAACCGCGTCTCGATATCCTTGAACGGCATGACCAATTGCCGGAGCTGTTCGCGGAAGGTGTCGCTTTGTATCGATAAACCGGAAAGGTTGATGGCGACGCAGACCTCCGGATGGTGCTTCAACGCGCCCAAGGCCTTCTGCGCAACGGCCAGGTCGAATTCCTGAACCAAGCCCAACTCCTCCGACATGCGGATGGTGTCGTAGGGCTTGCGACCATCGGGGAAGCGCATCAGCGCTTCATAATGATGTATGGAGCGGTCGGAAAGAGAGACAACCGGCTGATAAAACAGTGTAAATTCATTCGAGTCGATAACATTTCTGATTGAGTCGAAATGTTGGACCGTCTCGGCCATCGCCGATTCCAGTCCTTGCTGCAGATTCGAGATCGGCCGGCCCTCGGTTTTACAATAGTGGCTCAGCGCATAGTTGAGCGCACGGGCGACCGCGTCCTCGTCGAGATTGCCGACCGACAACTTCAGACTCATCATCGAGGCGGCGAGGCCGTCGGCGACCACGCCGGCCGCCTTGGCCGCGGCGCGGATCTCGGCCGACAGGGTGGCTTCGGTCGCCGGCGCGCCCTTCGGCGACGGCACGAAGCTGAACGCATCTTCCGACAGTTGCGCCGCCGCCGCGCCGCCCAGGGATTGGGCGCGCAGAACGGCGCCGATCTCGCCCAGCAGCATGTCGGACTGTTCCGGCGGCAGACCGCGCACCAGGCCGTTCAGGCCCTGCAGGCGCACCATTTTCAATTCGGCCGGCGCCTTGCCGGCGTCGGCCGACAGACTGCGTTCGACGAAGGCCTGATAGCTGCGCACATCGAGCAGTCCCGACACCGGATCACGCACGTCGCTATTGAGCAGCAAGGCGGCGGACTGGACCGTTACCGTCAGATAGATATGACCGTCGCCGCCGGGCAGCGAACAGGCGCCCAGGGTCACCGGCAGAGGCTCGGCCGATGGGGCAAGGTGTACGCCGCACGGTTCGATGCGGCCGACGGCGCGCGTACGCTCCAGCAGGCGCCGGACCAGAGCGCGCTCATTGCCGACGAACAGCGCGCCGACCTCCTTGCCGCGCAGGTCGTCGGGATTTTCATTGAGCAGGGATTGGGCCGCGCCCACCGTGCGTACGATACGGAAGGCGGCGTCTATTTCGATGAGGAGATCGGCCGCGGCCAGAGAAAAGGCGATATAGCGATCCCGCTGGGCCTTGAAGTCCTCGCTCACTCTGTTGTCCTTTTACGCTGTCCCGGCAAAAATAACAGCGTATCAGCCAAGACTTAAGATTTGGCTTTCGCGTCAAAATGCAAAAACGCCCGCGAGTTACCGCAGGCGTTTCATGCGTAGACAGGATTATCTTTCACTAAATATCGAGCTTCATATCCTGAAGCAGGGCGCGCAGATATTCGCGATTGATGCGGTCTTCGTCGACGCGGCCATGACCGGCCGCCGGAGCGAAGGATTGAGACGCGAAAGGTTGGGGCGCAAAGGATTGGGGCGCGAAAGATTGAGGCGCGACCGGTTGGCGCATCGGATCGGCCGGCACACGGTTGAGCACACGCGGCGCGACCATGGTCTGGGTCGCCTCCGTACGCGCGGGCGCCTCGACCCAGGCGACGGGGATTTCGAACCAGAAGTTGGTGCCTTCGCCCAGGCGCGAGACGACGCCGATATGGCCGCCCAGAAGTTCGACGATCGCCTTGCTGATCGACAGGCCGAGACCCGCGGGCTTGCGCGTTTCGCTGAACAGGTCGTGGGTCTCCTGCTCGCTCATGCCGATGCCGCTGTCGCGGACCGACACGCGCAGCCACGTCGCCTGGTCGACCATGACCTGCGAGGCGGTGACGTTGATCAGGCCGCCGCGCGTGAACTTGCAGGCATTGCCGATCAGGTTTTGCAGCACCTGGCGCAGGCGCATCGAATCGACGCTGCCCCAGGCATTGTCGATATCGACGAAGTGCGCGTTCAGGCGCGTCTGATTGGCCGCGGCCTGGGCGCCGAACTGGTTGACGACGTCGCGGACCAGGTTGACGACATTGACCGCTTCCTCGCTGGAATGGGCGTGCGCCGCTTCGCGCAGCCCGGGCGCCGTCATGGCCGAGACGTCCATCGTGTCCTTGACCAGCGACTGCATCGCCTTGGCCGAGGCCAGCAGGTTGGTGACGTAGCTGGCGACGTCCGGATCCTCGATGCGCTGCTCGTTGAGCAGACGGGCATAGCCCAGGATGTTGTTGAGCGGGGTCTTGAGCTCGGTGGTGATGTGGGCCAGGAAGTCGCTCTTGGCGTCGCTGATATCTTCCGCCGCCATGCGGGCGCGGATGATCTCTTCCTGGTCCGAAACGCCTTCGGTGATGTCGCGGACGACGGCGATGAGGCGCGCCGGCTTGCCGTCCTCGCCGAATTCGATGCCGCCCTTGGTGCGGATGGTGCGGGCAACCTTGTCCTTGCGGCGCAGGATCTCGACATTGAAATCGAAGTCCTCGCCATAGTTCACGGCGCGCTGGAACTTGTCGATGATCAGCGCCTGGTCCTGCGGCTCATAGATGTCGAGCTGGGTGGCGACGCGCGGCTTGTAGGACTTGGGCGACAGGCCGTAGACGGCGTAAAGGCCCTTCGACCACGAGATTTCGCGCGACTTCAGATCGATCGACCAGTAGCCGATCCCGGTCATTTCCTGGACCAGGTCGAACCGGTTCTGCTGCGACTTCAGCTCGATCGAGGTCTCGCCGCGCTGGCTGGTGCCCTGGGCCAGGGCGATCAGGGTCGCCGCCTGGTTGGCATATTGGCGGAACAGCGCCTGGCGGGCGCCGTTGAAGTCGTGGCGCGGCTGACGCTCGCACAGGGCCAGGACGCCGATCACGACGCCGTCGCAGACCAGCGGGATATCGGCATAGAAGCGGATCTTCGGCGCGTTGAGCACGGCGGCTTCGAGGAAGAAGCGGGCATCGGCGGTAGCGTCGGGAATGACCATTCCCTCGCCCGGCACCAGCTTGCGCTGGCAGAAGGACAGGTCCTCGACCAGCCCGTCATGGGGGATGCCGGTCGTGCCGCGGGTGATCAGGGCTGAGCCATCATACAGTTTGAGGATGGCCATGGGGGCGTCGAACAGCGCGGCGGACATCTCGCAGACCGACTTGCAGACGCGGCCGAATTCGGTGTCCCGGCCCGGCGCTTCCGGGGCGGCATGCGAGACGTCATCGGCGATCTTGGGGGCAGTCTGGGGCATGGACATGGCAAAACCTTATGGAATTAAGGCAAGTTAACCAAAAAGGTTTACCCATTTGTAAATGAATCCTAACGCGGCACTGGAGGATTCAGGGTTTGTTGGGGGAGGTAAAGGAACCGGCGGCACGAGCGCCTTTGCCAAGCACCGTAGGCTGAGCCGTCAAGACGAGACGAAAACCGTTAGCTCGCGAGAAACGGAGCGGAACGTACTTAAGTACGTGGGCACCGTATCGCAGCAAGATGACGGTTTGCAGGCCGTCTTCACGGCTCAGTGGGACTTACATTCATAATAGGTCATGAACACATCGATGGCCCTATCGATGTGCTTGAGCAGCGCGGCTTCTTCCGGCGCCGGGCAGACGTTCAGCATGCGCTTGAACTGCAGGTCGCCGAACAGCAGGCTCTTGAAAATCGTCGCCGCCTCGACCGGATCGGGCGCGGAAATCTGACCCTTTTCGTGCGCCGTCTGCAGCAGGATCAGCATGGTCGACTTGCCGTGGCGCTCGATGGTTTCGTTGAACACCCGCGCCAGCCCGGGATTGCGGTGGCTTTCCTCGATGACCAGCTGCATCGTGCGGTTGCCCCAGTCGGACAGGATCATGCCCAGCATTTCACGCGCCACGGTGGTCAGCGACTGACGCAGGTCGTTGGTGCCGATATGGGCGTGCATGATCGCCTGCATCGCCTCGCACGACTCGCGGATGATCGCTTCGAACAGCTCTTCCTTGCTGTTGAAATAGGCATAGAGTGTCGCCTTGGAACCGCCGAGGCGGGCCGAGATCATCGACATCGAGGCGCCGGCGTAGCCGACTTCGTAAAACACTTCGCGCGCAACCTGAATGATACGCTCACGGCGCTGATCGCGGAAATTGGTAACTGGCGTGTTCATTTAAAAAATTGTACCATACTGTACAGTTTTAACTTGACTTGATTCGGACCATAGCGCATTAGAATAAAACTGTACAGTACGGTTCACCTTTTTGTGTACGCAGGACCTCCCCGATGCCCGCCCTGACTCGTGTAAGCGTAACTGTTTCGCCCGCCGCCAAGACCGCCGCGACAGCGCTGTCTCTCGTGCTTTTGCTCGGGGGTTGCGCCGCCGTGCCGAGATCGTCGATCGATACGCCGGTCGCCCTGTCCGACATCAAGGCCGACCAGAGCCTGGCCGGTGATGCGCGGGTGCAGTTCCCCGATGCGCAATGGTGGACCGCCTTCAACGACCCGCAGCTCAATACGCTGATGGACGAGGCGCTGGCCCACGCGCCGGACATCAAGGCCGCCAAGGCGCGCTTCGAAAAGGCGCAAAGCTATTATGACCAGGTCCGCGCTGTACTGACGCCGACCGCCACGGCCAATGTCGCGACGTCGGAGACCCAGGGCAGTGTCAATATGGGCTCGCCCAATTCAGTGAGCTTCGGCAGCACTTCGTTCAATCCCAAGACCCTGCTGCCGCACGGCTACTGGAATCTGACGCGGATGACGATCGACGCCAATTACGACATCGACCTGTGGGGCAAGAGCCACGCCGCGCTCAAGGGCTCGCTCGGCCTCGCCAAGGCCGCCCAGGTCGAGGAAGCCGCCGCGCGCGACAGCGTCGCGCTCGGCATCGCCCGCGCCTATGTCGAGCTCGACCGCCTCTACAAGATGCGCGACGCCCTGGCGCTGATCAAGAAGGGCGCCGACATCCGCGTCCAGCTGATGCAGGAACGCGCCGACCACGAACTGGAAACCGCCGACGCCGTGCTGCGCGCCAAGGATGACCAGACGCACCTGATCATGGAGCTGGCCCAGACCGACGGCGCCATCCGCACGCAGGGCTTCCTCATCGCCGCCCTGGCCGGCGAAGGCCCCGACCGCGCGGCAACGATCACCCGCCCGCAACTGACCGACATCACCCCGGACGGCACCCTGCCCACCGACCTGCCGGCCAATCTGCTCGGCCGCCGCCCGGACATCATCGCCGCGCGCCTGCGCATCGAGGCGCAGAGCGACAATATCAAATACACCAAGGCCGACTTCTATCCGAACGTCAGCCTGACCGCCTATTTCGGCCAGCAGGCGCTGAGCCAGGGCGGCTTCAACGAATTGTTCGCCTCGGGCTCGACCATCGGCTCGATCGGCCCGGCGATCAGCCTGCCCTTGTTCAACGGCGGGCGCCTCAAGGCAGCCTATCGCGGCGCCGAGGCCGATTACGACTCGGCCGTCGCCACCTACGACAGCGCCTTGACCGACGCCCTGCACCAGGTCGCCGACGCCGCCAACAGCGCCCAGTCGACGGGGGCGCAGCTGGCCGCCGCCGAGACTCGCGCCGACGACGCCAACAAGGTCTATGCGCTCAGCAAGGCCCGCTTCGGCAAGGGCCTGAACACCGAAATCGACGTGCTGCTGGCCCACGCCCAGTGGGTGCAATTGCAGAACGACGTCACCAATCTGAAGGCCGAGGCCTTCGACGACCGCCTGAGCCTGATCGCCGCCCTGGGCGGCGGCTACCAGCCCGCTGGCGATACCCATCTGTCCGCCAAATAAACCACACGAAGTCCTCCGTCATTTCGATACGCGCCTTTTGAAAAGATCAGTCCCATGTCCGACGACAGCAAGCCTTCCGAGCTCAACACCGCGCCCGCCGGCACCAATGGCAATGGCGGCGGCAAGCCGTCCGCCAATCGCGGTCCGATGTTCATGATCTTCGGCGGCGTCGTGGTCCTGGCCGGGGTCGCCTGGGGCGCCTACACGATCATCGAGGGCGGCAAGTACGTCTCGACCGACAATGCCTATGTCGACGCCTCCTCGGCCCAGGTGACGCCGCTGGTCTCCGCTTCCGTGGTCCAGGCCGACATCAACGACACCAAATATGTCCATCAGGGCGATGTCCTGGTCGTGCTCGACAATTCCGACGCCAAGCTGGCCCTGGCCGCCGCCCAGGCGCAACTGGATCAGGTGCAGCGTCAGGTCGGCACCTATTACGACAATGACGCCACGCTGAAGGCCCAGGAAGACGCCTCGACCGCCGGAATCGAGAACGCCCAGGCCAATCTGGAAAAGGCCCAAAAGGCCTATGACGACCGCAAGGCCCTGGCCGGCACCGGCGCCGTGTCGGGCGAGGACATCACCACCGCCAAGGCGGCACTCGACGAGGCCCAGGCGGCGCTCGCCACCGCCAAGGCCCAGGCCCAGGCCGCCGTCGGCAACCGCGCCTCCAACGCCGCCCTGATCCCCGATGCCAATGCCACCCTGAACCCGCAGGTCAAGGCGGCCCAGGTCCGCGTCGACCAGGCCCAGCTCGACCTCGACCGCACGGTCATCCGCGCGCCGATCTCGGGCGTCATCGCCCGCAACACCGTCCAGGTCGGCCAGCGCGTCCAGGTCGGCCAGGTGCTGATGAGCGTCGTGCCGCTCGACCAGGCCTATGTCGACGCCAACTTCAAGGAAGTGCAGCTCAAGAAGGTCAAGGTCGGCCAGCCGGTCGAAATGACCGCCGACGTCTATGGCTCTTCGGTCAAGTTCCACGGCCGCGTCCAGGGCCTGTCCGGCGGCACCGGTTCGGCCTTCTCGATCATTCCCGCCCAGAACGCCACCGGCAACTGGATCAAGGTGGTGCAACGCCTGCCCGTGCGCATCACGCTCGACCCGCGGGAACTGAAGTCACATCCGCTGCGCGTCGGCGAAAGCATGGATGCCAAGATCGACGTGCGTCAGTAACGATCTGACCTAAACGCCGAGACCGACAGGGAAAAACGCTTCTGCCTTAACGGGTGTCCGCACCCGCACGCTACCCTTTTGTCTTTCTTTAGGAGGACACCATGTCCACCGCCAATCCGACCGCTGAAGACGCGGCCACCGCCGTCCCGCCCAATCCCCACCAGCTCAAGGGCATGGTGATGTGGATGTCGGGCATATTGCTGGCGCTCGCCAACTTCGTCGCCATTCTCGACGTCTCGATCGCCAATGTCTCGGTGCCGAATATCGCGGGTTCTCTGGGCGTATCGACCGCCCAGGGAACGTGGGTCATCACCTCCTACGCCGTCGCCGAAGCCATTTCCGTGCCGCTGACCGGCTGGCTGGCGGCGCGCTTCGGTACGGTGCGGGTGTTCTCGACCGCTTTGATCGGCTTCGGCATTGCCTCGCTCCTGTGCGGCATGTCGCCCAGCTTTTACGCGCTGATCGGCGCCCGCGTGCTGCAGGGTTTCTGCGGCGGCCCCCTGATGCCGCTGTCGCAAACCCTTCTGCTCAGCATCTTCCCGAAAAAGCTGCAACCTCAGGCCATGGCCATCTGGGCCATCACCACCCTGATCGGCCCGATCGCGGGGCCGGTGCTGGGTGGGACACTGTGCGACAATTTCGGCTGGGGTTCGATCTTCCTGGTCAATGTGCCGATCGCCATCGGCGCCGGCTTTCTGGTGTGGCGCGTGCTGTTCAGCCAGGAAACCAAGACCGTCAAGGCGCGCGTCGACGTTATCGGCCTGCTGCTGATGGTCCTGTGGGTCGGCTCGCTGCAGATCATGCTCGATCTCGGCAAGGATCGCGACTGGTTCCAGTCACCGCTGATCATCGGGCTGGGCCTGACGGCGCTGGTCGGATTCGTGGCCTTTCTCATCTGGGAGCTGACCGACGCCAATCCGATCGTCGATCTGCGAATATTCAGGCACCGCGGCTTCACCATAGCCATGATCTGCCTGGCCATGATGATCGGCTCGTTCTTCGCCATCAACGTTCTGGCGCCGCTATGGATGCAGACCAATCTCGGCTGGACGGCGACCACCGCCGGCAACGCCACGGGCATGATCGGTATCCTGGCGATATTCTCCGCGCCGATCGCCGCCCAGATGGCGGCGCGCTACGATCCCCGCAAGATCATCTTCTTCGGCGTGATGTGGCTGGCCTTCATCACCTTCATGCGCAGCAATGCCAACTCCAATATGAGCAATGGCCAGATCACCCTGTGGATCTTCCTGGCCGGCGCCGGCATGCCGTTCTTCTTCATGCCGCTGATCCAGGTGTCGATGGGCGCGGTGCGGCCCGAGGAAACCGCCTCGGCCTCGGGCCTGCAGAACTTCATCCGCACTATGGCCGGGGCGGTGGCGACCTCGTTCGTCACCACGGCCTGGGAAAACGCCAGCAACAGCAACCATGCCAACCTGGCCAACAACCTGCCCAACGGCCCGGCCGTCGTGACGCAACTGACCAATGGCGGGTTCACGCCGGAGGCGGCGCTCGGCACCTTCGACCGTCTGGTGCAGAGTCAGTCGGTGATGCTGGCGACCAACCAAATCTTCCTCGGCGCCGCCTGTGTCTTCGTCGCCTGCGCGTTTCTCGCCTGGACCCTGCCACGTCCCAAGGGCCCGGTCGATATGAGTAACGTGCATTAAGTGCGCTCAAGCGCCGCGCGGGCTCCTCGCACGAGCTCGGGCGCGCGGTCGCGCTTGCCGAACGCAGAGCGTTCGGAGATTCATATCTCTTTCCTCCCCTTTAGCGAAGCGTACGGGGGAGGAAAGTCTATCCTTTCCCCGGCCAAAGCCGCCGCTTGCCAAGCTCGGTCACTTTGACGATAACGGCAGCATGCTCGAAGCCTTCGCCCCCGCCCGCGTGCGCACCGTCGACCGTCTCGACGCGCAGACCTTTGCCCGCGACATCTTGCCCGCAGCCCGGCCGGTCCTCGTCAAGGGATTGAACGCCGCCTGGCCCGCCGTCGAGAAGGCGCGGCAATCGGACGAAGCCATCGTCGACTATCTGCGCGCCATGGACCGCGGCGCACCCGCTCAGGTGCTGGAAGCCAATGCCAGGAGCCAGGGCCGGTTCGCCTACGCGGCCGACATGAACGAGTTCAACTTCAGCCGCCGAAGCAAGACGATCTCCGCCGGCATGGACCAGATCCTGGGCCTGCGCGGCCAGGCCGATTCGCCCTATGTTTATATCCAGTCGACGCCGGTCGCCGACCATCTGCCGGCCTTCCTGGCCGCCAATCCCTGCGCCCTGCTGCCGCCCCAGATCACGCCGCGCATCTGGATCAGCAACGCCACCCGCGCCCAGACCCATAACGACCAAGACCACAATATCGCCTGCGTCGTGGCTGGAACGCGAACCTTCACCCTGTTCCCGCCGGAGCAGGTCCAAAACCTGTATATCGGTCCGATGGAGCACACGCCGTCCGGCCGCGCCATCAGCCTGGCCAGCCTGGAAGAGCCCGATTTCGAGCGCTTCCCCCGCCTACGCGAGGCCATTGCCCACGCCCAGGTCGCCGAAATGGAGCCGGGCGACGTGCTCTACGTGCCGAAATATTGGTGGCACCACGTCCAGTCGCACGCGCCCTTCAACATCCTGATCAATTACTGGTGGGGCAATTCGGCCAATGGCGCCGACAATCCGCTGACCGCCTTCATGGCCGGGCTGGTGGCGCTGAAGGATCTGTCCGACGCCGACCGCGCCTATTGGAAGGCGATGTTCGACCTCTATATCTTCCGCACCGAAGGCGACCCCGTCGCCCACATCCCGCCCAATCTGCGCGGCGGCCTCGGCCGTCACACGCCGCAGCAGCATGCCGACCTCATTCGCACGCTGCAATCCCTGATCAATGCGAGGGGATGAGCGCCCCATCGACCCAAACGCGGACGATATTGGCTTTCGACGCCGTGTAAATGATCTTCTGCAACGCCACCTCGGGCGCCTCGCCCATCAGATGCACCGTGCCGCCCGGCACTTCGGGATCGACCTGGAAGGCGTCGAAGCGGCGGCCGGGCTCGAAGGCGCCGACGGGCAAATCCAAGGCTTCGGCGCCGCCCTTGGTGGCGCAGTAAAAGGCCGTCTTCCAATCGACGGCGCTGCCCGCCACGCCGCGCTCACCCGACGCCCTGGATGCGTCGACGCCGTCGGCCAAGGCGCGCGACGAGGCCACGGCCCAGCGCATCGACTCGAAGGACGAGGCCGACGGCCCGCCGGCGATATCGGTGCCGAGCCCGACGCGCACGCCCTTTTCCAGCGCCCGGCGCAGCGGAAAGACGGCATTGGAGAAATAGTGGTTGGACAGCGGGCAATGGGCGATGCCGGCGCCGCGCGCACGGATCAGGTCGAAATCACCATCGTTCAGAAAATTGCCGTGGGCCAGCACAGTGTGCCGCGTCAGCAGGCCGAAGCGGTCGAGGCTTTCGGCATCGTTCACGCCATACCGCGCCCGGACATAGCCGTGCTGCCAGTCGCTTTCCGAACAATGGGTCTGGACGTGGCAGTTGCACGACCGCGCTATCTCGCCAAGTCCGGTCAATGCCGCATCGCTGCATGACGGGATAAAGCGCGGCGTGACCACGGGACGGATGCGGTCGCAGGCGAAACCGCGAATGTGCTCGATCACCGCCTGGGTGCCGCTAAGCAACGCATCGGTCGTCTCGCAATAGAAGGGCGGGCACTGATCAGGATTGTCCATGGCCACCTTGCCGATCAGGGCGCGCTGACCCTTTGCCAGGCAGATATCGGCCAGCAGCTTCGTCGCCTCGGTATGGATCGAGGCGAAGTACATCGCCGTCGTCGTGCCTTGGCGCAGCAACTCGTCGACCAGGCCGCTATAATTTGCCCGCGCGAAGTCGAGATCGCTGTAGCGCGCCTCCAGCGGGAAGGTATGGGTCTGCAGCCAGACCTCCAGCGGCACGTCGAGCGCCAGGCCCAGTTGCGGCCATTGCGGCGCATGGACATGCAGGTCGCAGAAGCCCGGCAGGACAAAGCCGCCGAGCCGCTCGGCGCCAACCTTGGCCATCTCATAGCCGCCGTCGCCCGCCCGCAGGACGCGCGCGATGACGCCCGAGGCATCGACCTCGATCACCGCATCGCTCAGGCATTCGACCGTCCCGCGGACCGGCGCGTGGCAAAAAGTGCCGAAAAAGGCTGTCATTCGTGCTTCACCAGGCTCTGGTCATCAATAGCTGCGCCGCGACGGCGACGGCGATCACTTCCGGCGCCTTGCCGGTGATGCCCGGCAGGCCCACCGGGCAATGGATCCGCGCCAGATCGGCCTCACCGAAGCCGTCCTTGCCCAGGCGGCTCATGAAACGGGCCCGCTTGGTCGCCGAGCCGATCAGGCCGATAAACCGCGCCGGCGACGCCAGGGCGGCCTTGGTCAGCTCATAGTCCAGGGCGTGGTCATGCGTCAGGATCAGCACCAGGGCGGGCGCCGCCGCCGCCATGGCCGCCATGGCTTGCGGCGAGGCGAAGGGCGCGGGCGCATCCTCGCGCGCGTCGTACCAGCGCAGGTCGAACGGCAGGCCGTCCAGGATGCGCGCGATCGCCTGGCCGACGTGACCGGCGCCGAACATCAGAAGCGGCGTGCGCGGCCCGCCCCAACCCTCGATCAAGGTGTCGCCCGGCGCCGGCATGGCGCCTTTCGCCGGCAGGATCGCCACCTCCCCGGCCGTCAGGGCGCGTTCGACATGGCCGGCGTGGAGCCGCGTCTCGATGGCATAGGCGGAGCGGTTGCGCACCTCGCCGAGCCAGGCCGAGCGCGCCGGATCCAGCCGCTCGACCATCAACCGCACGCGGCCGCCGCAACACTGGTTGAGGAAGGGCCCGAGCGGATAGTCCTGGATGCGCCAGGTCCCGGGCGTTTGATCGAGCGCGGCCAATGCCTGTTTCATCGCCTGGAATTCAAGATTGCCGCCGCCGATCGTGCCGGTAGACCCGGCCTTGGTCACCGCCATGCGCGTGCCCGCCTCGCGCGGTGTCGAGCCTTCGACCGCCAATATGCTGACCAGGGCGCACGGCTCGCCGGCCTCGAGCGCGGCCTGCGCCGCCCCGGCCCAATCGTAAGACGCCAGTTTTGAGGACGATCTTGTGAAAACCCCCATCCTAGAAGCTCCCTAAGGCACGCAGGATACGCTCGGGCGTCGCCGGCGCATCGAGCACCGGCACGGATCGTCCGGTCACGGACGACACGGCGTGGGTCAGGGCCGACAGCACCGACAAGGCCAGCATGAAGGGCGGCTCGCCGACCGCCTTGGAGCGGTGAATCGTCGGCTCGCGATTGTGCCCGGGGTTCCACAGGGCGATGTTGCACACGGGCGGCCGGTCCGACGCACAGGGGATCTTGTAGGTCGAAGGCGCGTGGCTCAAAAGCCGGCCCCTGGCGTCGAACACCAGTTCCTCGGTCATCAACCAGCCCAGGCCCTGGACATAGGCGCCCTCGACCTGACCCAGGTCGAGCGCCGGATTGAGCGAGCGGCCGGCATCGTGCAGCAGGTCGGCGCGCAGCACCCGGCTTTCGCCGGTATAGGTGTCGATGATGACCTCCGACACGGCGGCGCCGTAGGCGAAGTAGAGAAAGGGCCGGCCCTGGTGCCGGGCGCGGTCGTAGTGGATTTTCGGCGTGGCGTAATAGCCGGTGCTCGACAGCGAAATCCGCGCCACGTGTGCCAGGCGGCAGACATGGCCGAAGTCGAGCGCCTCGGTCCCGGCGATCACCCGGCCGTCGGCGAAGACGACCTCATCCGGCGCACAGCCGCCGCGCCCGGCCATGAACTCGGCCAGCCGTCCGCGCAGGATTTGGGCGGCGTTCCACGCCGCCATGCCGTTGAGGTCGGTGCCCGACGACGCCGCGGTGGCCGAGGTGTTCGGCACCTTGTCGGTGCGCGTCGACGTAATGCGTATTTTGGCCAGCGGCACGGCGAAGACGTCGGCGACGATCTGGGCCACCTTGGTGTTCAACCCCTGCCCCATTTCGGTGCCGCCATGGTTCAGATGGATCGAACCATCCGTATACAGATGAATAAGGGCGCCGGCCTGGTTCAGGTGGCTGGTGGTGAAGCTGATACCGAACTTGACGGGCGTCAGGGCGATACCGCGTCTGAGGTAGGGGTGTTCGGCGTTGAAGGTCTGAATGGCGGCACGGCGGCGGTCATAGTCCGATGACACACGCAGCTCGTCGACAATACGGTCGGCGACGAAATCCTCGACCGTCATGCCGTAGGGCGTGACATCGCGGCCGGGCCGGTAAAAATTGGCGCGTCGCACCTCGAGTGAATCAAGGCCCAGATGCAGGGCGACCGCGTCCATGACGCGTTCGATGACCAGCATGCCCTGCGGGCCGCCGAAGCCGCGAAACGCCGTGGCCGACACCGTATGCGTCTTGAAGCGATGCGAGACGATCTCGACGTGCTCCAGGAAATAGCAGTTGTCGGCGTGGAACATCGCCCGGTCGTTGATGGCCAGGGACAGGTCGAGCGACATGCCGCAGCGCGAGGCCAATTCGATGCGGATCGCCGAAAGGCGGCCGGTATCGTCGAAGCCGACATCGTATTCGCAGGCGAAGTCATGGCGCTTGCCGGTCATCACCATGTCGTCGTCGCGATCGACGCGGAATTTGGCCGGCCGGCCGGTCTTGGCCGCGACCAGGGCGCACGCGGCGGCGAACAAGGCGGCTTGCGTCTCCTTGCCACCGAAGGCGCCGCCCATGCGCCGCACCTCGACCGTCACATCGGCGCTGTGCCGGCCCAGCATATGGGCGACCAGATGCTGGACCTCACTCGGGTGCTGGGTCGAACTCAGCACGTGCATGGCGCCGTCCTCGCCGGGCGTGGCGACGGCGATCTGGCCCTCGAGGTAGAAATGGTCCTGGCCGCCGATCTCGACCGCGCCCCGCAGGCGGTGCGGCGCCGCCTTGAGACCGGGTTCGGCGTCGCCGCGTGTCATCACCTGGGCCGGTTCCAGCACGGCGCCGGCGGCGCGCGCCTCGGCTATGGTGAGGATGGCCGGCAAGGGCTCATAAGCGACGGCGCCCAGCCTGGCGGCGCGGCGGGCGGCGTCGATCGAGGTGGCGGCGACGAGAAACACCGCCTGGCCGGCATAGTCGACCGTATCCGTGGCCAGAAGCCGATCGTCCTTGCCGACCGGGGCGACATTGTTGTCGCCGGGAATATCAGCGGCGGTGAAGACCGCGACCACGCCGGGCGCGCGACGCACGGCATCGAGATCCATGCCGTGAATCCTCGCATGGGCGTGCGGGCTCTGGCCGAAGGCGAGATGGAGCATCCCCTTCGCTTCGGGCGTATCATCGACATAGAGCGCTTCGCCGGTGACGTGGCGCAGCGCGCTGTCGTGCGGCAAAGACCGGTGGACCAAACCTTCGGCGGGCGCGCGGGCGTCAGGCATCAATAGGCTCCGCATCGAGCACGGTGCCGGTTTCCGCCCACATGCGGCGCAGCACATTGGCAGCGGACAGCAGCCTGTAGTCGCGTGAGCCGCGCACATCGCTGAGCGGTTGGAAATCCTGGGCCAGGGCTTGGGCGGCGGCCTCGCAGGCCACCTGCGACCACGGCTGGCCGGTCAGCGCCGCTTCGGCGGCAGCCGCACGTTTCGGCGTTCCGGCCATGCCGCCGAACGCTATACGCGCCTGACTTACAAGGTTATTTTCCATGCGCAGGGCAATCGCTGCGCAAACGGCGGAAATGTCGCTGTCGAAGCGCTTTGAAAGCTTAACGATTCGTAAACGATCGAAACGAGGATCGGGCCGCGGGATGAAAATCGCTTCGATGAACTCGGAAGCTTCGATGTTCTGGCGGCCATATTCGATGAAAAAGTCTTCCAAATCAATGACTCGGCGTGCGTCACCTTTACGCAGGGTCAATTGCACCCGAAGCGCGATCAGGGCCGGCGGCATGTCGCCGATGGGCGAGCCATTGGCGATATTGCCGCCGATGGTGCCGGAATTGCGTATCTGCGTCCCGGCGATGCGCCGCACCAGTTCGCCGAGGTCGGGATGCAGCGCGGCAAGGGCGGTCCAGGCGTCGCTATAGCGCACGCCGGCGCCGAGCGTCAGGCCCGCTTCGCTTGCCTCGATGGCCGCCAGATCGCCTATGTCGCCGACGGAAATGATTTCGGGCAAGACGCGCATCTGCTTGGTGACCCATAGCCCGACATCGGTCGCGCCCGCCACGATACGCGCCTGCGGATGGTCGATCAGCAGGGCGGCGAGTTGATCGGACGTCCGGGGCGCGAACCAGCTTTTGCCGGCGTGGCGGAGCTCCAGGACGTCGTCGCGCTGGATGGTCCTCAACGCCTCGATGGTCTCGCGATCGTCGAGGGCGGCCGGCGGACAGGCCTCGGCCGCCGCCAGGATCGGGCCGTAACCGGTGCAGCGGCACAGATTGCCGGCCAGGACGTCGGCCGGCGGGGTGTCGCCCGTGGCGCCGATCGAGCGCGCATAGAGCGACATGACGATACCCGGCGTGCAGAAGCCGCATTGCGAGCCGTGCAGATCGACCATGGCCTGCTGGACGGGATGCAAGTGGCCGTCGCGTTTCAGGCTTTCGACGGTGATCAACACCTTCGCGTCGAGCATCGGCAGAAACAGAATACAAGCGTTCACGGCGCGCCATCTTATGCGCTCAAGCGCCGCGCGGGCGCCTCGCAACGGCTCGGGCGCGCGGTCGCGCTTGCCGGACGATAAATCGTCCGGAATCAATTCCCCGACCACCACCGTACAGGCGCCGCAATCGCCTTCGGCGCAGCCTTCCTTGGTCCCGGTGCGGCCGGCGCGCGTGCGCAGCCACGCCAGCACGGTCATCGTCGGATCGGCATCCGTGACCGTCTGAACCTCACCATCGAGCAGGAAACGCAGCGCGTCCATTGTGCCTCGACCTCAGGAAAAACTTGAGCTTAATCGTTTCATGTGTGCAGCGCAATATCTGTCGATTGGCGGACGATCAACGCCGTGTCGAAGACTCGGTCGTGCGCTTCGCCCGCCCCCTCGATTCGCCGCAACAGGGCCTCGACCGCTTCGTTCGCCATGTCCTCGAGCGGCATTTCGATGCTGGAGAGCGGCGGGTTGGCCATCTGCGCCCCTGGCATGTCGCCGAAGCCGATGACCGCCAGATCGCCGGGAACGGTCAATCCGGCGCCCTGCGCGGCGCGGATGATGCCCAGCGCGATCAGATCGGTACCGGCGAAGACGGCAGTGGCGCGGCGCGAGACGACGGCCGCCAGCGCCGCCGGTTCCAGGTCCATGGAAAAGGAGCTGGCGATGTTGAACACCAGGCGCGCGCCCAATGCGACCTTGGCGCCCTCGACGCGCGCCCGCATCGAAGCGACCTCCATCGGTCCGGAGACGATGCCGATACGCTCGTGCCCCAGGGCCAGCAAATGCTCGGCGGCGCGGCGACCGCCGCCCTCATAGTCGGCACGGATCGCCGCCAGGCCGGGAATCGAGCGGTCGATCAACAGGGTCGGCACGCGCCGGCTCTCGGCCTCGACCGTATTGACGTCGCGGATGGGAAACCACACCACGCCGTCGGCGCCGCGGTCGATCATGCGGCGGAAGGCTTCCTGTTCGAGGGTCGCGGAATTCTCGGTATCGCTGACGAAGACGCAATAGCCCGCCTGGCGCGCGCTCTTCATGACGAACTGCGCCAGGGCCGTGAAGAACGGATTGGAAAAGTCGGGCACGACCAGGCCGATGGCGCCGGTCTTGCCGGTGCGCATGGCGCGCGCGCTCAAATTGCGGCGATAGCCGAGATCATCGGCGATCTTGAGGATGTGGGCGCGCACGGCGTCGCCGAGCGATCCCGTGCCGTTCAACGCATAGGAGGCGCTGGCCAGCGATACGTCGGCGGCACGGGCGACATCCTTCAGGGTTACGCGCTTGAACACCCCGTCATTCATCAGCAATTCGGGCATTATGAGCCCCGATAGGTCGAATAGCCGAACGGCGAAACCAGCAGCGGCACATGGTAATGCCCCTCGCCCGCCAAGCCGAAATCGATGCCGACGATATCGAGAAACGGCGGCTCCGCCAGGGCGGTTTTACGGGCGCGGAAATAAGCGGCGACCGAAAACTCGAGCCGGTAGACGCCGGGCGCATGGACCAGGTTCTTCAGCTCCGGGCAGCGGCCATCGGCATCGGTGACGCCGTCGAACAGGACGTGCGGCCCATGCAGCAGCCGCAGGCGCACGCCGGTGGCCGGCGTGCCGTGAGTCGTGTCGAGGACGTGCGTGCTTAAGGTCGTCATGGGGCCTCCCGAGGCCATTGGCCTAAGAATTCCGGCTCGGCATAGGCGAAATAGTCGTCGAGAACCGCCGCGCGATCGTCGAGGAACAGGGCATCCGCCACCCCCTTGACCAGCTTGGGCAGGGCCTGTTTCAAGCCGCTCAGCGCCGAGGCCGAGACGCCGAAATTGATCAGGGCCGAATAGTTGAAGGGAAACAGCCCGCCGACGATCTTTTCCGCCTCCGGATTGCGGCCGAGATAGGCGAAGTCCTCGCCGAGATAGGGGTGGGCATCGATCAGCGGATTGGCCATGCCGGGCGGCGGCACGAAGGTATCGCGCCAGCGCAGAATGCCGGCCTCGACCAGGCGCAGTTCGGGACGCAGGGCCGGATCGGTGATCAGACCCGTCGAGACGACGATGAAGTCGAAACCGTGCACGCCGTCGCCGGCCGTCACCACAACGCCGTCCTCGGTGTGCGCCACCGCGTGCCAGGGCGCGCCGAGATGCAGATGAAAGCCCGGCAAGGCGCAGGCGCGATCGAAGGTGTCGTTGGTCGGCGGCTGGTTATGGCGGAAGAAGGTGGCCATGACGGCGTATTTGTCGGCGTCGCTCAAGATGGCGAAGCGGTCGATGATCCCCGACGCTTCCATGTGCCGGATGTGATTGACGCGCGGCAGATCGCGGCGGCGCATGAAGACGTGAGCCTCGGCCACGCCGGCCGTCAGGGCGTACTGGGCGTTGTCGAAGCTCGACGCCCCGCCGCCCAATATGGCGATCCGCTTGCCCGCCAGCGCCGCGAAATCGATCATCTCCGAGGTATGGGCATACAGCGCGCGCGGCAGGGCCTCGGTGATCATCGGCGGCACGTGCCATTCGCCGCCGCCCTGGATGCCGGTCGCCAGCACCACCTTGCGCGCCAGGAGCTGATCGCCACCGGACAAATGAAGCCGGTAAAGGCCGTCGACGGGCTCGACCAGCAGCAGCCGCGCGTCGTTGCGAACCGGAAGGCGCAGGGCGTCGCGGAACCAGCGCAGATAGTTCATCCAGTCGCCGCGCGGCACCTTGTCGACGGCGTCCCAGCCTGCGGCGCCGTGCTGTGCTTCCCACCAGGCCCGGTAGGTCAGGGACGGCACGCCGAGGTCGATCCCCGTCAGGTGTTTCGGCGAGCGCAGGGTGATCATGCGGGCATAGGTATCCCACGGCCCTTCACTGCCCGCCGGGTTCTCGTCGATCACCAGGACGTTGGAAATGCGCTCGCGCAGCAGGCCGAAGGCGGCGCCAAGCCCGCTCTGGCCGCCGCCCGCGATGATCACGTCATAGACGTGGCCGTCGGGATGGCTGTGCGGCCTGACCCAGGTCGCCCCGCCATGGGCCAGCCGGTCGAGATCGGTCTTGACCTGGGCGTTGAGATCTTCAAGGCTCATACCAGCTCTCCTTCAACCACATCCTGAAGCCGCAGGCCGACGATCTTGACGACCTCGTCGAGCGCATTGCGCCGTTCCTGCGCCTCGCTATTGGACAACCGCGCGGTCATCGCCTTCAGGACGCCCGCCTTGCCGCCGGCGGCGCGCACGGCGATGATGAAGGGAAAGCCGAAGCGCGCCTCATAGGCGGCATTCAGTTCACCGAACCGCGCGAATTCCTCGGGCGTCAGGGCATCGAGTCCGGCCGAGGCCTGTTCCGACGCCGATTCCCTGGTCAATCCCTCCTGGATCGCTGCCTTGTCGGCGAGCTTCGGGTGGGCGCGGAAGACGGCGAGCTTTTGCGCATCGGTGGCGAAGAACAGGGCGCGCGCCAGGGCGGCCTGCATGGCGCCCAGCGTCTCAAACGGCCGGTGTTCGGCCGCACCTTCGGCGACCCACGCGCTGTGCTCGAACAGAAATCCGAAGCGCGTGGCAAAGGCTTCGGGCGACAGGGCATTGACCTCGACGATGGTCAGCTTGCTCATGACGTGCTCCCTTCCAGCGAGACGTGGGCCGAGACGACCTTCCAGCCGTCGGGAAAGCGCACCCAGGCCTGGCTTTGCCGTCCCCGGCGCGTTGCCCCCTCGCGAAAGAATTCGGCATTGGCCGTGGCGAAGTCGCGGCCATAGGTGGCGATCTCGACGCGGCCCAAGGTGCGTTGCGGCGATCCACCCCGGCCCTTGCGGAATGCGCGAATCTCGTCGATGCCGTAGAGCACCTCGCCGACGCCATAGCGCACGGTCTGCGGCGCGTGACGGAACAGGTCGTCCATGGCGGCGATATCGTCGCCCATCAGGGCGCGCTCATAGGCGTGAAAGGCGGCCTCGACCTCGGCCTTGGTTTCGGGATCGTCAACCTGCATAGGGATGGACCTTCAGCCAGTGGCGGGCGATGTCGATGCGCCTGGCGATCCACACATTGGATCTTGCCTGGATGTGATCGAGGAATTTCGCCACGGCGAGCGCACGGCCGGGGCGGCCGGCGATCCGGCAATGCAGCCCGACCGACATCATCCTTCCCCCCTCCGAATACAGCTGGTCGAACGTGTCGCGCAGGTAGCGGAAGAAGGGTTCGGCGTCGTCGAAGCCGTTCAGCGCCACGAACTTCATGTCGTTGACGTCCAGCGTATAGGGCACGATCAACTGCGACTTGCCGTAGCGGGTGTCGTAATAGGGCAGATCGTCGGCGTAACTATCCGCGTCATAGACGAAGCCGCCTTCCTCGACGACGAGGCGCGCCGTATTCGGGCTGGTCCGGCCCTGGTACCAGCCGAGCGGCCGTTCACCGGTGACCTCGGCATGTAGGGCAATCGCCTCGGCAATGTGCCGGCGCTCGACGTCCTCGGGGATGTGCTGATAGTCGATCCAGCGCAGGCCGTGGCTGGCGATTTCCCAGTCGGCGGCCTTCATGGCTGCGACGGCGGCCGGATTGCGCGCCAGGGCCATGGCGACGCCATAGACGGTCAGGGGCGCCCGGCGTTCGGTGAACAGGCGGTGCAGCCGCCAGAAGCCGGCGCGCGAGCCATATTCGTAGAGGCTTTCCATGGCCATGGACCGGGCGCCGGCATGGCTCTGGGCGCCGACCATCTCCGACAGGAAGGCTTCGGAGCCCTTGTCGCCGTGCAAGATATTGTTCTCGCCGCCTTCCTCGTAGTTGAGGACGAACTGCACGGCGATGCGGGCATCGTCCGGCCATTGCGGGTCGGGGGGATTGGCGCCGTAGCCGATCAGATCGCGGGGGTAGTCGGTCACGATCTTTCCTCCCCTGCGAAGCGGGGGAGGTGGCATCGAGCGAAGCGACGATGACGGAGGGGACCAGCGCCGGCGCAAGGCCCTCTCCGTCGCGGGCTTTCGTGCTGCGCACGAGCACCGCGCCACCTCCCCCGCTTCGCCAAGAGGTTCGCATGGGAGGAAAGGCAAAAGGCGGCTTCTTCTTTCATCCCCACACCTCCAATGCCGCGTCGATGGCGCCGGAGGTCACTTTCGCCCCCTCGCCGCGCAGGACCGCCTCCAAAGCCGCCAGGGTGATCAGCACCTTGTGCTTCCTGGCATTATAGCCCATGGCACCAATGCGCCAGATCTTGCCGGCCAGGGGCCCGAAGGCCGTGCCGATCTCGATCTCGAAATCGTCGCGCATCCGGGCTCGCACGCGCTCGCCGTCGACGCCGTCCGGAATGACCACGCCGGTGACATTGCTCATGCGATACGCATCGGATCCATAGACCTGCAAGCCCATGGCGCGGATGCCGGCGACCACGGCGGCCCCGGCGCGCGCATGCCGATTGAAGCGTGCCTCAGGCCCTTCCTGCACGAAAAGCCGGGCACATTCGCGCGCGGCGTAAAGCATCGAGGTCGCCTCGGTATGGTGGTTCAGACGCTTCTCCGACCAGTAGTCCATGATCATGGCCAGGTCGAAATAGTTGGAGCCGATACGGGCACGATTGCCGTCGATCGCATCGGCGGCGCGAATGCCTTTTTCGGTATGGCGGCGGGCGAAGATGAACTCGGCGGCGCGATCGGAAATCGTGATCGGCGCCGAACCCGACGGCCCGCCCATGCATTTCTGCAGCCCGCCGGTAACGATGTCGGCGCCCCACGCATCGACCTCGACCGCCATGCCGCCGAGCGTCGCCGTGGCGTCGACATAGGATAGCGCCCCGACCTCGCGGCACAGGTCGCCCAGGCCGTCCAAAGGCTGGGCCATCGTCGTCGAGGTGTCGCCGTGAACGCAGCAGATGACGGTGGGTTTGACGCGCCGCGCCGCCTCGGCGATAGCCTCGAAAGCCACGACCTCGCCCCACGGCGCGTCGACGGTCTCGATGACCGCACCCAGGCGCTCGGCGATCTCGGTCAGCAGCAGGCCGAAGCGCCCCGAGCGCGCGATCAGCACGCTTGAGCCCGGCTCGATCAGCGACACCATCGCCGCCTCGATGCCGGCGCGCGCTGTACCGTCGATCAGGAAGGTCCAGCGGTTCCGCGTCTGGAAGACCTGGCGGTACAGCGCCATGGTCTCGTTCATATAGGCCGTCATTTCCGGGTCGAACTGGCCCAAAAGGTCGGCCGACATCGCCCGCAGCACGCGCGGATGGGCATTGATCGGGCCCGGCCCCATCAGCAGCCTTTGTGGCGGATCGAGTTCCCCGAACATTTCAGACATAAGCGGCTTCCAATTGGTCGATAAAATTCAGCAGGGCGCGCAGGGCGAGATCGGCGTCGGCCGGTTCGACCGATTCCAGCGGATTGTGGCTGATGCCGTCCTTGCAGCGGATGAACAGCATGGCCGAGGGCGTGACGGCTGAAAAGACCATGGCGTCGTGGCCGGCGCCGGAAACGATGTCACGCGCCGGCACGCCCACGGTCTCGACGGCGCGTGACATCATGGCGCGCAAGGCCTGATCGCAGGGGCTGGGCGGCAGTTCGTGGGTCTTGTCGAGCGTTAGTCCGAGGCCGCGCCGCTTGGCGATGGCGTGCAGTTCGGCGACGACCTCCGCCTCGGCCGGGTGCAAGACCTCGAGCGTGCCGGCGCGCAGGTCGATGGTGAAGGCGACGTCGCCCGGCACGACATTCGGCGCGCCCGGTCCGGCGGTGATGCGACCGACCGTGCCGACGAGGTCGGAAGACCCTGAATCCGCGACGCGTTCGATGGCCAGCATCATTTCCGCCGCCCCGGCCAACGCGTCCTTGCGCAGAGCCATAGAGTTCGTGCCGGCGTGGCCGGCGACGCCGGTGACGCGCGCGGCATAGCGGATCTGGGCGGCGATGGCGGTGACAACACCCAGCGCCAGGTTTTCAGCTTCCAGCACCGGACCCTGCTCGATATGGGCTTCGATATAGCCCAGCAGGTCCGCCGGATCGCGCTTGGCGTCCATGAACCGCTTCATGTCGAGTCCATTGAGTTCCAGCGCCTGGGCCAGGCCCATGCCCTGGGCGTCGACGACCCCGAGTGCACCGGGCGTCAGCGCGCCGACGACCGCGCGCGAACACAGCATCGGCGCCGGAAAGCGCGAGCCTTCCTCGTCGCCGAAGGCATAGACCTCGATGGCGAAGGGCAAGACACGGTGGGCGGCGTGAAGCGCGGCGCAGACGGCGACGCCCAGCATGACACCCAGCGGTCCATCATAATTGCCGGCGTCGCGCACGCTGTCGATATGCGAGCCGATAATGAGGGTTTTCTCGCCGTCACCATAGCGGCCGATCAGATTGCCGGCGCCATCGACGCGCGTCGTCATGCCGGCCTCGCCCATCCAGGCGGCGACCTGTTCCACGGCATTGAGGTGCGCCGGGCCGAGATAGGGCCGGAAAAGATAGTCCGGATGATCGCTGAAATGCGGCCCCGTCAGGGCGTCGCAGGCCTCGACGGTCCAATATCCTGTCGGTTCTACCATGCCGCCACCCCGCCATCGGAGCGCGGATCGGTGGCGCCGTCGATCAGGCCATCCGCGTGGCGCACCAGCGCGCCGGCATGGCCCATCATCGCGGTGAATGGCGCCACAAGCTCGACCGCATGGCCGGCCGCGCGCAACGCGTCATATAGCGCCGGGTCGAACCGGTCTTCCAGTTTCAAGGTCACACTGTCCTCGCCCCACGTCCGGCCGAGCAGCCAGCGCGGCGCGGTGATCGCCGCCTGCAGGCCCATGCCCGCGGCATAACGCGTGAACACTGCGGCTTGCGTCTGCGGCTGGCCCTCGCCGCCCATGGTGCCGTAGGCCATGACGCGGCCATCATCGAACACGGCCATGGCTGGATTGAGCGTGTGAAACGGCTTGCGGCCGGGCTTTAGCGCATTCCATCCGTGTTCGGACAATCGAAAGCTGGCACCTCGATTCTGCCAGACGATACCCGTCCGCGGCAGGACCAGGCCCGAGCCGAACTCGAAATAGGTACTCTGGATCGCACTGACGGCTCGGCCCTGGCCATCGACGACGCCGAACCAGACGGTATCCCCTCCGGTCGGTTCGTGTGGCCAGGCCAGGGCGCGACGTGGATCAATACGCGCCACCAGTCGATCCAGAGTGTCCCGATCCGCAAGCAGGGCCTGCGGGTCGAGGGTCATATAGGCGGGGTCGCCTATGTCGCGGTCGCGAATGATAAAGGCCTGTTTGGTGGCCTCGACCAGACCGTGGACATGAGCGAACTCGCCCGTCCCTTCGAGCCGGTCGTACAGCGCCAGGATCATGAGCGAGGCAAAGCCCTGAGTTGGCGGCGCGGCATTATACAAGGTGGCGCCCTTGATGCGCGCCTGCAACGGCAATGGCCGGCTGGCGGCATGGGCCGCGAGATCGGCGACGACGACAGGCGATCCCGCGGCTTCGAGATCGGCGGCGATATCACGCGCCAGGGCGCCCCGGTAAAAGCCGTCCAGCCCGTCGCGCGCCAGCCGGCGCAGGGTTTCGGCCAGGGCCGGCTGCTTCAGCCGCTCGCCCATGGCCAAAGGCCGGCCATTGGGACGAAAGACAGCGCTATAGCCCGCAATGTCGGCGAGTTCGGCGTCCTTGGCCGCGGCCAGTTCAGCCCCGCCTTTCGTCACGGCGACACCGTCATCGGCATAGAATATAGCGTCGCGCAGAATGCGGTCCAGCGGCAGGGCACCGCCGGTCAGCATGGCCTGCCAGCCGGAGAGCGTTCCCGCGACCGTATTGGCCGCCAAAGGCCCGCGCCACGGCACGGCAGCCAGGCCTGCATAGAGAGACAGCTCGGCGTTTTGCGCCGCGCCGCCGACGGCGTGCACGCCGTGCAGCGCGCCGTCAGGCTCGCGGATCAGCCAGAAACTGTCGCCGCCGATGCTGTTCATATGCGGATAGACGACCGCCAGGGTCGCGGCCACGGCGACGGCCGCTTCGCACGCGGTGCCGCCATCTTTCAACACGTCGAGGCCCGACTGCGCCGCCATATGATGGGGCGCGGTGACCATGCCGCGGAAGGACGAGGCTGCATAAAGCATCAGGTGGGTTCCCCAAGAACCGGCATGCCGCCGAGCACGCCTTCGGCTTCGAGCCGTTCGAGCAGGTCGAACAGCATCCCTTCGCGGCCGGGCGCCGTGGCGAACTGGACGCCGATCGGCAATTCACCCTTCGTGTAAGGCGCGGCAACCACCGGCACGCCGGCCAGGCTCAACGCCTGACAATAGATGCCGAGATTAGCCCTCGCCGAGGCCGGTTTGCCGTCGATCAGGATAGTACCCTCATCGATGCGCGGCGCCACGGTGGGCGTCGCCGGGGCCAGCACGACATCATAGGACTCGAACAGTTTCGCCACCTGGCGCCGCCAGCGCGCGCGGAGCCGCCACGCCTGGACATAGGCCGCCGCCGGCAAAAGGGCGCCGGCGATCAGGCGGTCGCGCACGGCGGGGTCGTAGTCCATGGCGCGCGTGCGCAGGGTGTCGAGATGCAGCGCCCCGCCCTGGGCCGCCGTAATCAGAAAGGCCGCCGATCGCGCCGCTTCGGCATCGGGCAGATCCACAACGGCCTCGCCGCCGAGAAACCCCATGACGGCGTCGATCGCCGAGACGGCTTCCGCCCCGGCATTGCGCGCGAAGAAGCCGCCCAACCGCGCCACCCGGGGCTGACGGCCACCGGCCGGCGTCGTGCCCGACAGCACCTCATAGCTCAGGCGCAGCTCGGCCGCGGTGCGCGTGAACGGCCCGATGGTGTCGAGCGCCTCGACGAACGGAAAGACACCGTCCAGCGGAATCGCGCCGTCGCCCGGCCGCATTCCCCACACGCCGCACAAGGACGCCGGCACGCGGATCGAGCCGTTGGTGTCGGAACCGAGCGTCAGCGGCACCAGGCCCGCCGCCACCGCCGCCGCCGAACCGCCCGACGAGCCGCCGGCCAGCCGCGCTATGTCGTGCGGGTTCCGGGTGGTGCCGAAATGCGCGTTCACCGTGGCAAAGCCGTAGGCATATTCGTCCATGTTCAAGGTGCCGACCAGGATGGCACCGGCCGCTTTCAGCCGGCGCACGGCCGTGGCGTCACGCCCCGCCGGCGCGGCGTCGCGCCGCATATAGGCCCCGGCCGTGGTCGGGCAGCCCGCGACATCGAACAGATCCTTGACCGCGAACGGCACGCCGGCCAGCGGCCCCGGGTCGCGGCCCGCTGCCACCTGGGCGTCGATGGCCCGCGCCGAAGCTACGGCCGCTTCGTCGAAGACACGGGTAAAGGCGCCATGGACGGCGTTGCGTTGGTGAATGTCGGCCAGCGTCCGCCGCACGACGTCCTCGGCGGTCATCGCGCCGGTGCGCACCTTATCGGCGGTGACAGCGCTGGACATCCGGCTCATGCCTCGGGGTCACCGTCGGCCAAGGCCGCCGCGACGATCACGGCGTGCGTCCGCAGAAGGGAAAGGTTTTGCGCTATGCCGTCACGGCACGCGTCGGGCACATCGAGCGCCAGGATTCGCGCCGCTTCATCGATCGCTTCAGGGCCTTGCGGCTGAGACATGGACACCCATCCTTCACCATGACTGGAAGCAAGTTAAACGTTTCATTTCGGTTTGCAAGTGCGAAAAGGCGCGCGCCCGGGCACAGCCCCCGACGCCCCGGCGAATGGCCGCGCTCGACCACGGCTGCGAGCGGGCCATTTAGTTAAATATTTTAAATATAATAATCTTTTCAAATTTAAATGTATGACTTATGCAGTTATCATATTTAAAATAAAAACCCTTAAAATCAACAACTTGTGTGTCATTTATGCTATTGTCCCGGCCAATCTCCTTCAATGACAGCGCTATCTCTGGAGTTTGTATGACATTATGATAGCGTTGTCGGGACCGCGGAACCGCGCTTGTGCGACGCCCCCAAAAGGCGCGCGCCGGACACGAATTCGCGTCAGTCGGGGAAGTGAGACGCTAGGACAAAGCACACCGGAAACGGGGCATCACGCCGCCCTGGTGTTTTTACATTTGAATATCATTTCATATGCGCGAGCACCGCCGCGCGTTTCTCTCCCCTCTGAACGTCAAGACCTTGTCGCCGCCTGCGACCATGTTGGGCGGCGATTCTTACTCAGGGAGAGCAGAGTGAAAAAATCAAAGGATATGCGGAGCCTCGTCGCGTTGATGGGCGGCGCGTCGATCGCGGTCCTCGGCATGATGGTCCCGGCCATCTCGATGGCCCAGACCACCGCCGGCACGACAACCGCCGCGGCACCGACCCCGGACAGCACCGTCGTCGTCGTCACGGGCATCAGAAACCAGCTCAAGACGTCGCAAAAGATCAAAAAGGACTCCAATCAGATCGTCGACTCGATCACGGCGGTCGATATCGGCGCCCTGCCCGACAAGACGGTCGCCGATGCGCTGCAGCGTATTTCGGGGATCAGCATCACCCGGGCGTCGACACCGAACGATCCGATCCGCATGACGGCTGAAGCCGGCGAAGTGCTTATCCGCGGCATGACGTTCACGCGCTCGGAAACCAACGAACACGACATCTATTCGGCCGAAAACGGCCGCTCGCTGAGCTGGGGCGACGTCTCGGCCGACCTGCTGGCCGGCGTCGACGTCTACAAGAACCCGTCGGCGGACATGATCGAAGGCGGCCTGGCCGGCACGATCGACCTGCGCACCCTGATGCCCTTCGACCAGAAAAAGGACGTCATCGCCTTCTCCGTGGACGACTCCTACGGCGACCTGCAAAAGAAGAACAAGCCGTCGATCGATGGCCTGATCTCGAAGCGCTTCGACACCGGCGCCGGTGAAATCGGCGTCCTGCTCGACGTCTCCTGGTCGAACGAAGGCAACCAGACCGACGCCATCAGCCTCGACCGCCTTGTCCAGGTCCCGACCAATACCAATGATTGGGTCCCCAATACGATCGGCTACCGTACCGTCGACTGGAACCAGGAGCGCCGCGCCGAAAACTTCGCCGTGCAATGGAAGCCCAATGACGACACCCAACTGTTCTTCCGTGTGTTCGACAGCCGGGCGATCATCAAGAACCTGGAATATGACAACCAGATCGGCGACTTCTCCGAAATCACGACGGGCGCCGAGGCCTCCAACTCGAACTACAAGTATAACAGCGCCGGGGACTTCGTCAGCGGCACGATCCCGAGCAACTCGCTGTATACGGACACGCGTTACGAAATCAACCATAACGAGACAACGGACTTCACGGCCGGCGGCAGCTGGCGTGTGAACGACAAGCTTACCCTGAACGGCGACGTCCAGTTCCTGACCTCATACCACGACATGACGTCGATGACCGTGTTCCTGTTCGATCCGACGGACCTGCCGAACATCAACGTCAACCTGAACGGCAAGCTGCCGGTATTGACCTACGCGACCCCGAACACCGCCATTCTCGGCAACTGGTACCTGTCCAACGCCATGGACCACGAAGAGAAGAGCCATGCCGACGGCATAGCCGCCAAGCTCGACGCCAAGTATCAGGTCAGCGACACCGGCTTCATTCGCGACTTCAAGTTCGGCGTCCGCGCCACCGACAAGAAGTACCTCGACGAATCGACGAACTACAACTGGGGCACGCTGGGCGAATACGCGTCCGACCCGACCTATGTGACGGGCAGCGACGCCTTCGTCGACACCTTCAGCAACTTCATGCACGGCAGCGGCTTTGCGGCGACCCCGGTGGTCATGGCCAATCCGTCGCTCGTCAACGTCAGCCCGCAAGCCTCCTATCAACTCCTGAAGGCCACCGAAACCACCGGCTGGGGCGCCTGGGTTCCGAATGCGGACAACGGCAGCAACTGGGACGGCGGTTCGGGCTATGTCAACATCCGTGAAAAGACCCAGGCGGCCTACGTCGTGGCCGACTTCGCCAAGGATGTGACGGCCTTTGGCGGCGATCGCACGATCGACGGCAATATCGGCGTCCGCGTCGTCCGCACCGACACCGTGGCCAACGGCTTCATGAGCATCAGCCCGCCGACGACGCCCGCCGGCGGCACGACCTGCTCGTCCACGCCCACGTCCTGGTGTACCGACCTGGCGAGCTTTGCCGCCATTTCCGCCGGCACCTATCCGGTCGATGGCAGCCGCACCTACAGCACGGCCCTGCCCAGCCTGAACGTCCGCTTCAAGTACAACGACCAGTGGCAGTTCCGCTTCGCGGCTGCCCAGGCCCTGCACCGTCCGGACTACAGCCAGCTCGGCGCCTATGGCTCGCTGAGCGCCAACTTCGCCACCACGCCGGTCACCAACGGCGCCTATACGGTCACCAGTGAATCCTTCACCGGCACGACCGGCAACCCGTACCTGAAGCCGATGCTGTCGACCAATTTCGACGCGACCGCCGAGTGGTACTTCTCGTCGACCGGCAGCCTGACGCTGGACCTCTTCTCGAAGAACGTCCGCGATTACATCACGGAATTTACCGACGAGGTTCCGTTCTCGATCGACGGCAAGACCGAAACCTTCGATGTGGTGACCTACGAGAATACGGCCAAGGCCAAGGCGCAAGGCTTGGAACTGGTCTACAAGCAAGCCTACGACGCGTTGCCGGGCTTCTGGTCGGGCTTCGGTACGCAGGAAACCTGGACCCATGTCGACTCGCATGGCGGCGCCAACTCACCGAACGACGTCACCAATTCCAACGACGTCACCGGCGCCAATCTGAGCAACCTGCCCTGGGAGCAGATCTCCAAGGACACCTATAACGTTGAAGCGTTCTACGAAAAGTACGGCTACTCGGCTCGCCTGGCCTATAACTGGCGGTCCAGCTTCCTGCTGACCGCCGACGCGGCCAATGTCGACCGGCCGATCTGGTCGGGCGCCTACGGCCAGCTCGACGGTTCGTTCACCTACACGATCAACGACCACTACAAGATCGGCCTGCAGGCGACCAACCTGCTGAAAGCCAATACCAACCTGCGCGTCAGCAGCAATCTGGCCACGCCGCTGAGCACGCAATTCTACGCCGCGATCGCCACCGACCAGCGCATCTCGGCCTTCTTCCGCGCCAAATTCTAATGGCAACGGCGCGCAGATCGGGCTACTTTAAAGCCATGCGTGACAAAGACTTGTACTAACCGGAATAGCCCTTCCTCTCGCGAGGAAGGGCTATTTTTCTGAAGCAAGATGACAATGACTCCGAACGCTATTCAACGCATCATTATCGCCGGCGGCGGCTCTTCGGGCTGGATGACGGCGGCAATACTGCGCAAGGAACTCCCAAAGACCGTCGAAATTTGCCTGATCGAATCCGAGGATATTCCGATTATCGGCGTGGGCGAAGCCACCATCCCGACCATCCGGCATTTCAACGACCGCATCGGCCTCAATGAGAAGGCCTTTGTCGAGTTTTGCCAGGCCTCGTTCAAGCTGGGCATCGAATTCAAGGGATGGGGGTCGCGGGACAGCCGCTATTTCCACGCTTTCGGAGACTTCAGCACCTATTCGCCAAGGGTTTACGGCCACCAGATCTATTACAAGCTCCGCGCGCGGGGCATAAACGTCACGCTGGACGCCCTGTCCCTGCCGACGCAAATGGCGAAACAGGGGCGCTTTTTCCCACCCAATCCGAATCCCGCCTCCCTGATGAGCGCGTATAGCTACGCCTATCATTTCGACGCGGCGCTCTACGCCCGATTCATGCGCGACCATTGCGAAAAGGCCGGGGTTATCCGCAAGAACGCAAAGATCAGCGGCGTAAATCTCGATCCGCACTCCGGCTGCATCGAAAGCCTGACCCTGGACGACGGCACCCGCGAAGCCGCCGACTTTTTCATCGACTGCACGGGCTTTCGCGCCCTGCTCATCGAAGGCGCGCTAAAGACCGGCTTCGTCGACTGGTCGCGCTTTTTGCCGGCCAACCGGGCCTGGGCCGCGCCCGCCGACCACGCCACCACCGGATCCATTCCGCCCTATACGGTCAGCCAGGCGCTCGATGTCGGCTGGCAATGGCGCATTCCCCTGCAGCATCGCATGGGCAACGGGCTCGTCTTTTCCAGCGATTTCGCCGACGAGTCGGCCGCGCTCGACGCCTTTGTGCAAAATCTCGACGGGCCGCCGACGGCCGATCCGCGCCTTCTCAAATTCACGACGGGGCGCCGGCAACTGACGTGGAACAAGAACTGCGTGTCGATCGGCCTGGCGTCCGGCTTCCTGGAGCCCCTGGAATCGACGTCGATCCATCTGGTCCAACTGGGGGCACTGACGCTCATCGACCTGTTCCCGCTCGACAAGGCCGACGCGATTTCACGGCAGGAATACAATAAACGCATGACCGGGCATTATGAAGCGGTCCGCGACTTCATCATCGCCCACTATCATTTGAACACGCGCGACGACGGCGCGCTATGGCGCTATTGCCGCGCCATGGACATTCCGGACACCCTGGCGGAGAAGCTCGCCATGTACCGGCATCGCGGCAAGGTTCTCATATCTCCCTACGAACAGTTCATGATGCCGAGCTGGGTCAGTATCCTGTCGGGGCAGGACGTCCATCCGGACCATATCGACCCGCTCGTCGACGCGGTCGATACCGACGACGCCGTCAAGTTCTTTTGGGAAAAGGCCGGCGGGATCAGGGACATCGTCAACAAGCTGCCCGGGCATAGCGCCTTTATCGCCGAGCATTGCCCCAGTCTGAAGCCGAATTAGGATTTCCGATGTCTCCTTTCCTGAAGAAAATCGTCATCGCCGGTGGCGGCACGGCCGGCTGGATGACCGCGGCCGCCCTGTCGAAGTTCGCGCCCAGGGACCTGTCCATCTGCCTCGTCGAATCCGATCAGATCGGCACCATCGGCGTGGGTGAGGCGTCGATCCCGCCGCTCATCGGTTTCAACCAGCTTATCGGCCTGGACGAAGCGGTCTTCATGCGCGAAACCGGGGCGACTTTCAAAATGGGGATCGCGTTCGAGGGCTGGCGCACCGCCGAGGATACCTACCTGCACCCCTTCGGCACCTACGGCAATGCCCTGGGCCTGACGCCGTTCCACCAGGCCTGGCTTCGCGCCAAAAGCCTGGGCCACACGCCGCCGATCACCGACTACAGCCTCAATACGATCCTGGCGTCGCAAGGACGCTTCCTGCCGCCCTCGGCCGACCCGAACTCGGTCTTGTCGACGCTTGGCTACGCCTATCATTTCGACGCCGGCAAATACGCCCAATTGCTCCGGCGGATGGCGGAGGGCCGCGGCGTGACGCGCATCGAGGGCCTGATCAACGAGGTTCATCAGCATCCGGACAGCGGCGCCATCACCAGCCTGTCGCTCAAGAATGGCGCCGTGATCGAGGGCGATCTGTTTGTCGACTGCACCGGGCTGAGAGCGGCGCTGATCGGCGGGACCCTGAACAGCGGCTTTATCGACTGGACGAACGAGCTGCCGTGCAATCGCGCCGTCGCGGTGCAATCCGAGCACGAGGACGAGCCCGAGCTTCGCCCCTATACGCGGTCGATCGCCATGCGCGCCGGCTGGCAATGGCAGATCCCGCTGCGTCATCGCATGGGCAACGGCCTGGTCTATTCCAGCCGTCACCTCAGCGACGACGAGGCCGCCAGCCACCTGCTGAGCCATCTGCCGGGAAAGCCGCTGATCGAGCCCCGGTTCATTCAATATACGTCGGGCCGGCGAACCGAGGCCTGGGTCAAGAACTGCATCGCCATCGGCCTGTCGGCGGGATTCCTCGAGCCGCTCGAATCGACGTCGATTCACCTCATCCAGAAGGGCGTGCTCAAGCTGCTGCAATTCATGCCCGAACAAAGGATATCCGCTGCGCTGCGCAGCAGCTTCAATCGTCAGACGGCGGACGATTATGACGATGTGCGCGATTTCCTCATCCTCCACTACAAGGCCAACGACCGCGTGGGCGAGCCGTTCTGGGACCATTGCCGCGGCATGGCGGTTTCCGAGCGCCTGGCCGAACGCATGGCCCTGTTCCAGGAAAGCGGCCGGTTGTTCATCGAGCAGAAGGAGCTGTTCAAGGAGGCCAGCTGGCTCGCCGTCATGCTGGGCCAGGGCCTGGCGCCGCAAAGCTACGATCCACTCGCCGACGCCCTGCCGGCGGACGAGCTTTTGGCGCGCCTGGACGCCATGCGCGCCCTGTTCAGGACTGCCGCGGATCAGGCCGGGTCGCACAAGGCGGTATTGAACAAGCTCTTTAACTGACCGCCAACCGCTGCCGGCACAGCCGGCGCGGCGCAGGGCGGTGGCTGACCAGGACGAGGCCGCGTCCGGTCGCCTGCAGATGGGCCTCCAGCGCATCGACGACCGCGGCCTCGGTCGCTTCATCGAGCCCCTCGGTCGGCTCGTCCAGCACCAGCACCGGGGCATCGCGCAGGATCGCCCGCGCCAGGCCCAGCCGCTTGCGTTCGCCGCCTGACAGGGTGACGCCGCCCTCGCCCACCCACGTATCCAGGCCCCTGCCCAGACGCGCCACGCGGCCGGTGAGTTGCGCGATCGCCAGCGCCCCATGCATTTGCGCGTCGGTCACGGGGCCCGCCAAATCTGACCCTGCAAGCCGCAGATTGTCGCGAAGCGTGCCGTCGAGAACGGCGGCGTCCTGCGGCGCCCAGGCAAAGCGCGTCGGATCGGTGGCGAGCCCCGGACGCAGGCCGATCAGCTGTTCGACCAACCGCGTCTTGCCGCAGCCCGAGGGACCTTCGAGCCGCAGTCGCGTCGTACGGTCGATGACGATATCGCCAAGACGAATCTCGGCTGCGGGCGCCACGGCAGGTGCGGAGGGCAGATCGCCAAGCGCCGTCAAGCGCGCGACCGACGCGTCGAACAGGGGCTGCTGCGCCTGACGCCGCAACCAGGGCCCGAGCGCCTCGAAGCCGACCGTGGTCGCCAGCAGGCCCAGCGCCAGTACCGGCATGGGGGCGTGGCTATGGGTGGCGGCCAAAAGCGCCGCCGTCACCGCCAGGATCACCAGGCCGGCCGCGCGGGCGCGCGCCTCCTGCTCCGACTGGGACGACTGCGCCTTGAGCAGCCGCGCCTCGTCTTCGGCCAGGTGCGCCAGGACGGCGTCCGCCATGTCATAGGCGGCGATATCGGGCAGGAACGGCGTCAGCTCGAACACCCGTGCTTTCAGCGCGGTCAGGTCCGGCGTGGCAGTGGCGCGCGGCAGGAAGCGGGCCACCACGGCCGCCGTCACCAGTCCGCTCGCACAAATTAACATGGCGCCCGCACCGAGCCAGGCATTGAACGCGACGGCGCAGACCGCGCCGGCGATGGCCGTGACCGGCGCCCCTTCGGCGACCACCGCGCCCTCGAGCACAGCCGCATCCTCGACCAGCCGCGCCGAGGCCTCGCCACGGCTCAAGGCCAGCACCGCCTGGCGATCGGCGGCGGCCAGCCGGCCGAACAGACGCGGCCGCAACTGGCCCAAGGTGCGCAACGCCGCCGCATGGGAGAGGTAGCGCTCGAAATAACGCAGCACCGTGCGGGCGATGGCCAGGGCGCGGATGGTGACCGCCGGCAGCAGATAGTTGAAGGCGAAAGCCGCCGCCGCTCCCGCAGCGCCGGCCTCCCCCGCACCGCCCAGAAACCAGCCCGAGACGCCCAACAGGGCGACCGCCGAGGCGGCCACACCCGCGCCGCACAGGATGGCGAGGGCCAGCGTCCTCCGGAAAGGCCGGCGCACCTCGGCGAACATGTCCTTGAACGCGCTCATAGCCGCACCACGGTGTCGGCAATGGCCAGCAGGGCCGCGCTATGGGTGGCCATGATCACGGTGCGTCCGGCGGCGGCGGTGCGGATCGCGGCGATCATGACGGCCTCGCTGTCGGCGTCGAGATCGGCGGTCGGCTCGTCGAGTACCAGCAGGGGCGCGGCCTTCAGCCAGACGCGTGCCAGGCCGATGCGCCGCCGCTCGCCGCCCGACAGGCCCGAGCCGCGTTCGTTGAGATCGCCGTCGAGCCCGCGCGCCGCGAGCACGGCGCCGAGGCCCGCCTGAATGGCCGCCGCTTCGAGCGCCGCTTCGCCCGCGCCCGGCCGCGCCAGATTGAGATTGTCGCGCAAGGTGCCGCCCAGGATCGGTGTGTGCTGCGACATCCAGCCGATCGATGGACCGAGATCGCTCTCCGCCTCGAGCAATCGTCCGTCCACGGATATTATTCCTCCGTGCGCTCGCCCGCCGAGCAACAGCCGCAGCAGGGTGCTCTTGCCGGCGCCGCTGTCGCCGGCAATGGCGACGATCTCGCCGGGCCGGGCGGTGAAGCTTAACGGCCCGATGATCGCCGCCGGATCATCGGGAAAGGCGACCGTAACGGCGTCGAAGACCACGGCCGGCGCACGATCGAGCCTCACGGCCGTGGCGACAGGCCCATCGAACGCCGCCTCGATCGCCATCAGATGCAGGGCGGCCGCTTCCGCCGCCTGGCGTTCGTGGTAGGCAGCGCTCAGTTGCCGCAGCGGCGCATAGACCTCCGGACTGAGCGCCAGGACGAAGAAGGCGGCGGCAAAGGCGCTGGGGCCGTGAAAGCCCAGCCAGGCCGGCACGGCGAACGGCAGCAGATGCAATAGGGCGAAGCCGCAATAGACGGCGACCAGCGCGACGCTCAGCGCACTGAAGAATTCCAGCACGGCCGAACCGGCAAAGGCCAGGCGCAACACGCGCAAGGTACGCTCACTGACGGCGTGGGCGGCGCGGGCGACCGTTTCGGTCTGGGCGGCGCCGGCATCGAAGGCCAGAATCAGCGGCAGGACGCGCAGCCGGCCGGAAAACAGCCCGGCCAGCCGCGTCAGTGCGTCCATTTGCCGCCGCGACTCCGCCGCCGTCGCCATGCCGGACAGGGCCATGAGTGCGACAAACGGAAGCAGGGTGACCAACAGGATCAGCGCGCACAGGGGCGAGACAAGGCCCGCGAAGACGATGGCCACCAGGGGTGAAAACCCCGCCGCCGCCCGCGCCGGCACGAAGCGCGCATAATAGCCTTCGAGCGCCTCCGTTGTCTCGAAAAGCGTGGCCAGCCCGCGGCCTCGATCGACGTCGGCGCCACGGCCGCGCAGGGTCCGCGCCACCAGGCCGAGGCGCAGATCGTGGATGATCCGCCGCGCCAAACGCGCCGTAAGCTTTTGATTCCCATAGCCGATCGCCGCGCGCGCGGTCAGGCTGGCGGCCAGCCACGCCACGGCAACGGCGATCGCGTGCCCGCGCCAGACATCGTCGAGCAGCGAAGCGAGTCCCCGGGCAAATCCCGCCGCACAAAAGACGTCAAGACAGCCCAAAACATATGCGGCAATATAGCCGCGTCGCGCCGGCCCGGCCCAGGCTTTCAGACGCAAGGCGGCCCGCCTTTCCGGCGTCATCGGCGGGGCTTCGATCGGAGCGTGCGACATCATGGACCTTAGACCCGTATTCCACTCAGCGTAAATTGATCCGCGTCAAGGACGCAACCGCGCCCGCGTCGTAGATCGGAATGGCGTTAGGTAGAGTCGCCATTCCGATCTAAGTTTTTGCTTGGTCGCGCAATTTATCCGAAAACGGGGCCGCCCGAGCGGGGGCAGCCACTTTATCGGATTGCGCTCTGCCTGAAACGCTCTACGGCGAACATGCGTTGCATGCGCCGCCGGCCTCGGAGAAAGGAATCCCGCCGATGGACCTCCATACGGTCGACCTGTCGCGGTCACAGTTCGCGCTGACCGCTCTTTACCATTTCCTGTTTGTGCCGCTCACCTTGGGTCTCAGCTTCATGCTGGTCATCATGGAAAGCGTCTATGTCATGACCCGCAAGGAGATCTGGCGCACGATCACCCGTTTCTGGGGCATGCTGTTCGGCATCAATTTCGTGCTCGGCGTCGCCACCGGCCTGACCATGGAGTTCGAGTTCGGCATGAACTGGTCCTACTATTCGCATTATGTCGGCGACATCTTCGGCGCGCCCCTGGCGATCGAGGGCCTGATGGCCTTCTTCCTCGAAGCGACCTTTGTCGGCCTGATGTTCTTCGGCTGGGAGCGGCTATCGCGGGTCGGGCACCTCGCCGTCACCTTTCTGGTGGCGCTCGGCACCAACCTGTCGGCCCTGTGGATCCTGATCGCCAATGGCTGGATGCAGCATCCGACCGGCGCCGCGTTCAATCCGCAGACCATGCGCATGGAAGTCACCGACTTCGGCGCAGTGATCTTCAACCCGGTCGCCCAGGCCAAGTTCGTGCATACGGTCTCGGCCGGCTACGTCATTGCCTCGGTCTTCGTCCTCGGCATCTCGGCCCTCTATCTACTGAACGGCAAGTGGGTCAGCGTCGCCAAGCGGTCGATGGCCGTGGCGGCGGCGTTTGGCCTGTTGTCATCTCTGTCGGTCGTCGTGCTGGGTGACGAAAGCGGTTATACGCTATCCGATAACCAGAAGATGAAATTGGCGGCGCTGGAAGCCATGTGGGACACAGAAAAGGCGCCCGCCGGCATCACCCTCTTCGGCCTGCCCAACATGAAGACGCACCAGACGGACTACGCCATCCGCGTGCCCTATGTGCTGGGTCTGATCGCCACGCGCAGCCTGAATACCCCGGTCGAGGGCATTCTCGATCTCGTCGCGGCCAACGAAACCCGCATCCGTTCGGGCGTCATCGCCTATGACGGCGTCGAGAAGCTGAAGCTCAACGAAAACGACGTGGCCGCCCGCGCCGAGTTCGAGGCGCACAAGGCCGACCTGGGCTACGGCCTGCTGCTGAAGCGCTACGTCGCCGATCCGCGCACCGCCAACGAGGCCCTGATCGACAAGGCGGCCATGGATACCGTGCCCGACGTGCCGGTGATGTTCTGGGCCTTCCGCGTCATGGCCGGGATCGGCTTTGCCATGATCGCCCTGTTCGCCACCGCCTTCGTCCTGGTGACGTGGAACAAGGCCTTTACCAACCGGCTTTTCCTCCTCGTCTGCGTCTGCGCCATACCGCTGCCGTGGATTTCGACGGAGTTCGGCTGGGTCCTGGCCGAATTCGGTCGGCAACCCTGGTCGGTCGACGGCGTGCTGCCGACCTTCATGGGCGCCTCCAGCCTGAGTGCCGGCCAGATCTGGGCCTCGATCGTCGGCTTCACCCTGATGTATGCCGCCCTGGCGGTCATCGAGGTCAGGCTGCTGATCAAAACCATCAAGACCGGTCCCTATGCCTTCCGTTTCGGCCGCATGCACGACGATCCCGAGGTCAGCGAAAGCGCCTCGGGTGTTGTCGGACCGGCGGAATAAGGAGAAATTATCATGACTTCAATTCCCTTGGACTACCCCACGCTCCGCGTCATCTGGTGGCTTCTGCTCGGCGTGCTGCTGATCGGCTTCGCCATTTTGGATGGCTATACGCTCGGCACCCTGGCCTTGCTGCCCTTCGTCGCCCGCAAGGACGAGGAGCGCCGCGCCGTCATCAATACGGTCAGCGCCACCTGGGAAGGCAACCAGGTGTGGTTCATCCTGGGCGGCGGCGCCATCTTCGCCGCCTGGCCCTTCGTCTATGCCGTCAGCTTTTCCGGCTTCTATCTCGCCATGTTCCTGGTGCTGATGGCGCTGATCCTCCGCCCCGTCGGCTTCAAATACCGCTCCAAGCGCGCGGGCAAGGCGTGGCGGCGCAATTGGGACTATGCCTTGTTCGTCGGCGGCCTGATTCCGGCCCTGGTCTTCGGCGTGGCCATCGGCAATGTCCTGCAGGGCGCACCGTTCAGCCTCGACAGCGATCTGCGCGCCACCTATCACGATACGGTCCTGGGCGGACTGCTCGGCCTGTTCACCCCTTTCACCCTGCTGTGCGGGCTGATGTCGGTGGCGATGCTGGCCCTGCAGGGGGCGTGCTGGACCAGCCTGAAGCTGGAAAAGGGCGCGCTGCGCGACCGTGCCGTCGCCTTTGGCATCTGGGCGGGCGTCGCGGCGATCGTCCTCTTCCTGATCGGCCACGTCTTCATCCGCTTCGGCGGGCTCGGCTATCACATCGCGGCGGCGGTCCCGAGCGACGGGCCGTCAAACCCGACCCATGCCCTTGTGGTCAAACAGGCCGGGGCCTGGCTCGACAATTACGCCGCCCATCCGTGGATGTGGCTGGCTCCGGCGCTGGGCCTTGCCGGACCGCTCGTGGCGATCGTCAGCCTGCGGATGAAGGCCGACCCCTGGGCTTTTATAGGGGCTTCGCTCGGCGTGCTCGGCACCATTTCGACGGTCGGGCTGTCGATGTTCCCGATCATCCTGCCGAGTTCGGTCGACGTTCATTCCAGTCTGCTGGTGTGGACGGCGTCGAGCTCGCATCTGACCCTGTTCATCATGCTGTGCGTGACGCTGGTCTTCCTGCCGATCGTGCTGCTCTACACCGCCTGGGTCTACAAGGTGCTGTTCGGCCGCATCCAGGTCGCCAGCCTCAAGACCAACCCTGACCTCTATTGATCCGGAGCCTGCGCAATGTGGTATTTTTCATGGATTCTCGGCATCGGCCTGGCCGTCACCTTCGGCGTCCTCAACGGCATGTGGTTCGAGTTCAAGAGCGAGGACGATCCTGACTTCGAGGATCCGTTCAGGGACTGAGAAGGCGGAAAACCCCTTACACAAAACTTGCCCGCCCCTTCGCGAGCCGGGATGCCAACCTTACGGAGATGGGCCTAGATTTCGATCCAGGCCCATTTTTTATCGCCCCAATTCCTGTCGGAAGAAGGGAGCGGAAGGAGGCACTATGCCCAGGAACTATAATCAGGCGCCCACCGGCGGCACGACGACGACCGGCAAGGCCTACGAACCGGCCGTCACGCCCAGCCACAGCGACAGCGACGACACCAGCGTCCTGGGTGGCCGCAATGCCGGCACCGACCGTGACGTCCACGGTCAGTACGGCAAGGATTCCGAACACGCCGGCAAGCCAAAGGCCACGCCCGCCGCACCGCGCAGCGAGGCCGAACGCCAGCTCGACGACGCCACACGCTACGAAGAAGATGGACGCCACGAAGAAGATGGGCGCCACAAAGACGACGGCCGCAAGACCAAGCATTAAGGCTTCGCCGGCGGCGGCCGAGACCGAAAGAGGAGACCCCGATGTTCAATATTATCCGCAGCTTCGTGCAAGGTTACATGCACGGCCCGACCACCCACCGGCGCATGATGCGCACCGACAAGAAGGTGCGTGACGATCTGGCCGAGCATCAGATCGACCACATGGTCGAAGATACCTTCCCGGCCAGCGACCCTCCTTCCACATATTAGCGCTCAAGTGCCGCGAGGCTACTCGCATAAGCTCGGGCGCGCAGTCGCGCTTGCCATGCTGTAAACAGCTTGGAGTGATCCCGATGAAAAAGGCGCTTCATTGCTTCTGATGTCAGTCCAACACGCGCAGCCTCTGCCAGCAGGCCTCCAGGCCGGGCAGTACGCGCAGGATGGCGTCCTCGTCGCGACGCCATTTGTCCGGCGCGGGCGCGGTGTTGGTCTGGCGCGACAGTGGCAGCCGGCCGCGCGTTCGCGCCTGGAGCGCCGCGTCGAACGGCACGCGGGCGAAGTCGCACAGACGGCGAACGGCGGCCTCGGGGTCGGCGAGAAAGTCGTGATAATTGACGCGGGTCCAGTCTTCCGGCGGCAATGACTGCAGGTCATCGAGGGCGGTCTGATTGACGCTGCGCCATTGCCAGGCGGCGACCGTTTCCAGCGGCGCACCCCGCAGCATCTGCCAGCCCGGCGGCAATAACAGCGACCAGGGACCGTCCCAACCGGGCAGGTCGGGATAGGTGACCCATCCGCCGGACCGCCAGGCCTCCATGATGCTGCCCAGGTTCTCACGCGGATCGCGCCACAGGAAGATGAAGCGCGCGTCGGGGAAAATCTGTTTCAGGAACGGAATGCGCAAGGCGTTCTTCGGCGTCTTCTCCAGCAGCGGCGCGCCCTCGGCCGGCGGCCGGCCGCCGGGTCCCCGCAAACGGTCCAGCGCGGCTCGGCGGATGGCCGCGGCAATGGAAGCCGTGGCGTCGGTGGCCGTCAACCGGTTACTATCGACGCACGGCGCCCCCGGGCGCAACGCGACATGGTCTTCGACCAGCCAATGCGCTTCGCCGCCAAGAGAGTTGAACCCGGGCGTACAGGCCAGGGTTTCGAGCAGCAAGGTGCTGCCGGAGCGTGGCGCCGCGATGATGAAGACCGGCTTTTCCAGTGCGCGCTCGGCCCCGCTTGGTATGCGGGCGTTCGGCTGGGGCTCGACGGCCTTGGCGACCAGGTGCTCCAGCACGCGCTTTTCGAGCACCTGCAAGGCAGAGACGGCGTTGGCGCGCATGATAAGCCCGTCGGTCAGGAGTTTCGCCGCCGTGTGCACGGCGCCGGCCAGGCCGAGGAATTCCGCGCGTCCCTGCCCGTCCGTGCCATGCAGCGCGCAGAGCTGACGCCAATCGTCGACGAAATTGTCCAACAGCGTGTTGAACTGCGCGGCGCGCATCCGGGTGTCGGCGGTGTCGTTCGTCGTCACCAGCTCCGCGCGCAGGTCGTCGACCAGCCACTGCACCTCGGCGGCCGGCATGACCGCCGAACGCAGATTGGCCTCGGTCATCAGGCGCGGATTGGCGCCGGGTTTCCATGACAAGGTCGGCCATTGGTCGCGGGGCGGCGCCTCGCCACAGGCGAATCGCCAGAAGGCCGCCGTACCGGTCGTGTCGGCGACCAGATGGATGCGCGCCGCATCCGACTTGTTTTCCACATGATGTTGGCGCCAGTTGTCGAAGATCCAGGCTTCACCCGCCGCCATATGCACGGCTTGCCCGTCGCAGTGGAAGCTGACCTCCGGCCGGGTAAAGACCGGGACGTGCATGCGTACCCGCGTGTGCCAATTATAGTTGATGTCGGCATGCATGGGCACGCTGGCGCCCGCCGCGAGCCGCATCAGCCGCGAGCGGCCCCAGACCACGCCGAAGCTGGCCAGGGCTTGGCGCACATAAGGCATGGTCTCAAGCCAGCGCGTCGGCAGCATCTGCCCGTGGATGGTATCCGTCTCCTGGCCGCCGGCGGTAAGCAGCCGGGTGGCGCTATTGCCGGGCACCCGGTCCGGGTGAGGGACCCAAGCCTCGTCCGGCAAGGCCGCGACTTCGGCCTGAAGGCGCGCCACGTCGAAGTGCACAGGCAACTGGAAGAAAGGTTTGGACAGCTTCATCGGTCAATCCTGCCGCAAGACCTGTCTGAGATTGCTAAGGCCGCAGGCCATGGGTTCGCGCCGCACATCGATGATCATTGCCCCGGCAATATCAGATGAATCAAGCGGATGTGCCAGACATTATTCGGCATCTCGCGACGCGTTCATCCCGATTTGCCACGGCTCGTCTCTTTTACCCGCCAAATCAGTAGGGTAGCCGCAAGGCCTCCAGTACCCTCCGGTCGATCGTCTGCTGAATGCCAGGATAGTCCGCCCACGGATCGTCGATGGCTTTCAGCCTCTGCGGCACAGTGGCGACAGTGAAATCCGCCGGCTTCAACGCCGGCGTCAACTCGCTCCACGCCAGTGGCGTCGCCACCGTGGCGCCGGGCCGGGCCCGCACCGCATAGGGCGCGACGGCCGTCGCCGTCAGCTCGTTGCGCAAATAGTCGACGAATATGCGCCCCTTGCGCTTTTCCTTGCTCATATTGGCGATAAAGCGGTCGGGCGCGTCGTGTTCCATCGATTGCGCCACCGCGCGGGCAAAGGCCTTGATCGTCGGCCAGCCGTATTTGGGCGTCAGCGGCACGGTGACGTGCAGGCCCTTGCCGCCGGTCGTCTTGAGAAACGTCTTCAAGCCGAACTCCTCCATCCGTGTGCGCACCTCCTTCACGGCGTCGATGACGTCCGCCCAGGCGACGCCGGGATCGGGATCGAGGTCGAAGATGATCTTGTCGGGCAGGTCCGGCCGGTCGGCCTTGCACCCCCACGGATGCAGCTCGATGACGCCCCACTGCACCAGGGTGATCAGGCCGCGCGCGTCCTTGATCATCAGATAGTCTTCGTTGCGCCCCTTCACCGGAATGCCGGTGTCGAACAGGTAGGGCGACTGTTCGCGCGCGATATGGCGCTGGAAAAAGCATTGGCCGCCGATGCCTTCGGGGCAACGCACCATCGACAGCGGCCGATCGGCGATGAACGGCAGGATATGGTCGCGCACCGCGTCGTAATATTCGGCGAGGTCGCGCTTGGTAATGTCCGTGTCCGGATAGATGATACGGTCGGGATGCGAAATGCGCACGCCCCCCACTTCGGCATCGCCGGATTTCGCCTTGCCTGACGGCGTTTTCACGGGCTCATCCTCGCGTTCGGGTTTGGGTTCAGGCATGGTCTTCGTCACGTGTAGCGTCTGGTCGCGGCCAACCTCGGCCGCCGGCTTGTCCTCGCGCAGGCCCTGGAACGATGGATGGCGCAACCGGCCATCGGGCGTCCATTCGGCGAATTCGACCTCGCAGAC
>OUWB010003789.1_pt3 | contig 55574 bp, 42 predicted proteins | sample 1779821 | NCBI WGS metagenome assembly OUWB01 (sample SAMEA3914806, study PRJEB12502) | metagenome | biome: forest; material: soil | place: Canada | collected 2011-08-03 | depth 0.1 m
TCGTCGCCGGCGGGGTCGAGTCGATCTCGCTGGTGCAGACGGCGGAGCTGCGCATCGAGGCCGACCCGGACCTGGTCGCGATGCACCCCGACGCCTATATGCCGATGCTCGAGACCGCCGAGATCGTCGCCCGCCGTTACGGCGTCGGCCGCGATCGCTGCGACGCCTATGCCCTGCGCTCGCAGCAACGCACGGCCGCCGCCCAGCTGGCCGGCCGCTTCGACGCCGAGATCGTGCCGGTCACCGCGACGATGAAGGTGATCGACAAGGCGACGGGCGAGGCCAGCCTGCGCGAGGTCCGACTCGAACGCGACGAGGGCAATCGCCCCGACACGACGGCGGAAGGCCTCGCGGCGCTGAAGGTGGTCATGCCCGAAGGTACGGTGACGGCGGGCAATGCCAGCCAGTTGTCGGACGGCGCCTCGGCCTGTGTGGTGATGGAGGCGAAGCTCGCCGAACGCCGCGGTCTTCAACCGCTCGGCCGCTATGTCGGCATGGCGGTCGCCGGCACCAAGCCCGACGAAATGGGCATCGGGCCGGTCTTCGCCTTGCCGAAGCTGCTGCAACGCTTCGACCTGACCCTGGACGATATCGGCCTGTGGGAGCTCAACGAGGCCTTCGCCGTCCAGGTGCTCTATTGCCAGGACCGGCTGGGCATTCCCGACGAGCGGCTGAACGTCGATGGCGGCGCCATCTCGATCGGCCATCCGTACGGCATGTCCGGCGCGCGCATGATCGGCCATGCCCTGATCGAGGGCAAACGGCGCGGCGTGCGCTATGTCGTCGTCACCATGTGTGTCGGCGGCGGCATGGGCGCGGCCGGCCTGTTCGAAGTGTTGTAGCTGGTGAGAAACGGGCGTGGCGCTCACACCTCTTCCATCCTTCCGTCTTGACGGGAAGCGGGCCTTGGTCACCGGCGCGGGGCGCGGCATCGGCGCCGCGGCCGCGGCGGTATTTGCCCAGGCCGGCGCCTTCGTTACGCTGTGCGCGCGAAATGGCGGCGAGGTCGAGGCCCAGGCGGACGAGATTCGCCGGGCCGGATATCAGGCGGATGCCTTTGCGCTGGACGTCTGCGACATCGCCACGATGCGCCGTGAAATCGAGGCGCGTGGGCCGTTCGATATTTTGCTCAACAATGCCGGCACCAACCGAATCCGCTCGATCGTGGAGGTCAGCGAAGAGGACTATGATGCGGTGCTGGACCTCAATCTGAAAGCCGCGCTTTTTGTGGGGCAGGCCGTGGCCAAGGGATTGTTGGCGGCCGCGAAGCCGGGCACGATCATCAATGTCTCGTCGCAGATGGGCCATGTCGGCGGTGGCGGCCGGTCGCTATACAGCGCCTCCAAGTTCGGCCTTGAGGGCTTGACCCGGTGCATGGCCATAGACCTCGCGCCACACGGCATTCGCGTGAATACGATCTGTCCGACCTTCATCGACACGGCGCTGACTCGCCCGATTCTCGATACGCCCGGGACCCGCGACCATGTGCTCAGCCGCATCAAGCTCGGCCGGCTCGGCCGGATGGAGGAGCTGAGCGGGGCACTGCTGCTCCTGGCCTCGGATGCCTCAACCTTGATGACGGGAAGCTCGGTCATGGTCGATGGCGGCTGGACGGCCGGATAGGCGTTTGTGTGCGCAGGGTAGGCGGGCGATCGCCTTGCCAAAGGGCGTTTCGAACTGCTTCCTTACTTTTTTCGCACTAGTCGCGATGGTTGGTGCGCCTGCGCGCGAGATTCACACGAGCGTTAAAAAGTGACAGATTCCGCGGACTCCAATACGGCGCTGGTGGCGCAAGCTCGCCTCGCCGCGATTGTCGAGTCTTCCGACGACGCGATCATCAGCAAGACCTTGCAAGGGATCATCACGTCCTGGAACATTTCGGCTGAGCGGATTTTCGGTTTCACGGCCGAAGAGGCGATCGGCCGGCACATCAGTCTGGTCATTCCAAACGACCGGCTCGACGAAGAGGATTTCATCATCCGCAAGGTAAGCGCGGGTGAGCGACTCGACCATTTCGAAACCGTTCGGCAGCGTAAGGATGGAAGGCTGATCAATCTGTCCGTGACGGTGTCCCCGATCCGGGACGATACCGGCAAGATCATCGGCGCGTCGAAGGTCGCGCGCGATCTGACAACCACGAAAGATGCTGAGCGAGTAAGCGCCTACCTCGCCGCGATCATCGACTCTTCCGACGACGCCATCATCGGCAAGGATCTGAACAGCATCATCACGTCCTGGAACAAGGCCGCTGAACGCATATTCGGCTACACGGCCGACGAGGCCCTGGGACGTAGTATTGTCCTTATCATTCCAGAGGATCGTGTTTTCGAGGAAGACATTATTATCGGCAAGGTGAGGGCGGGCGAGCGGATCGATCACTTCGAGACCGTACGCCGGCATAAGGACGGGCACCTGGTCGATCTGTCCGTGACCGTGTCGCCGATCCGCGACCGGGCGGGTCAGATTATCGGCGCATCCAAGGTTGCGCGCGACACGACTTCCACCAAGCAGGCCGAGCGAACGCGCGCCTATCACGCGGCCATCATCGACTCCTCCGACGACGCCATCGTCAGCAAGGATTTGAACAGCATCATCACGTCCTGGAACAAAGGCGCCGAACAAATCTTCGGATACGCGGCGGACGAAGTGATCGGCAAGCCGATCACAATTCTTATTCCGCCGGAGCTGCATCACCAGGAAGAGGACATCATTTCGAGGATTCGCGCCGGCGAACGCATCGAGCACTTCCTGACCGAACGCCTGCGCAAATCCGGGGAACGACTTCATGTCTGGGTCACGATATCTCCGATCCGGGATGCCACGGGGCAAGTCATCGGTGCGTCGAAGATCGCCCGCGATGTCACCGAGCAAAAGCGTATCGAAGCGCGTAACACGGCGCTCACCCAACTCAGTGAGAGCGTTCGCCAGTTGGATGATGCTGACGACATCGCCTACATGGCGGCACGCATCCTGGGCGAGACGCTGGGTGTCGATCGCACCGGCTATGGCATCATAGATACGGCGAATGAAACCATTACAATCGAGCGAGACTGGACCGCCCCGGGGGTGGACACGCTGGCCGGCACCTTGCATTTCCGCGACTACGGTTCCTATATCGAGGACCTCAAACGCGGCAAGGCGGTCGTCTTCGCGGACGCCGAGTCCGACCCGCGTACCGCCGCGACCGCGGACGCCCTCAAGGCGATCGGCGCCCAATCGGTCGTCAACATGCCGGTTACCGAGCGCGGGCGTTTTGTCGCGCTTCTGTACCTCAATCATGCCACGGCGCGCGAGTGGTCGAAAGAAGAGCTCTCGTTTATCCGCGAGGTCGCGGAGCGCACGCGTACGGCGACGGAGCGCGCCCGCGTGACGATAGAATTGAAGCAGCGCGAAGCCGATTTGCGCGAATTGAACGAACATCTGGAGCGTCGCGTCGAAGCCGCGCTCGCCGAACGGCGAATCCTGGCGGATATCGTCGAATCGACCGACGCCTTCATTCAGGTCGTGGACCGCGATCTGAACCTCCTGGCCGTCAATCGGGCGGCGTCTGACGAGGTTGAGCGGGTCTTCGGCGCTCGTCCGAAACGCGGGGACAATGCGATCGACATCATTTCGCACTTACCCGAACAACGGCTGGCGGTGGCGGACTTGTGGGCCCGTGCACTTCGCGGCGAGACCTTCACCCATGTCAGCCAATTCGGCGATCCAGGGCTGGATCGGCGCCACTACGAAATGAAATTCAGTCCGTTGCGCGACGACGAAGGCAATATTATTGCCGCATATGAGTTCGTATTCGACGTCACGGAGCGTCTTCGCGATCAGGAGCGGTTGCAACATGCGGAGGAACAGCTTCGCCAGGCGCAAAAGATGGAGGCCGTAGGCCAACTGACCGGTGGCGTCGCTCACGACTTCAACAACATGCTGGCCGTGGTTTCGGGTTCGCTCGACCTGCTCGACCGGCGCACAGGGGAAGATGAACCGCGCTCCAAACGGCTTATCGCCTCGGCGCAGGAAGCGGCGAAACGCGCCGGCCAGCTCACGCAAAGGCTTCTGGCGTTCTCGCGTCAGCAGCCGCTCAAGCCGGAAGTGCTGGACCCCAATAAGCTGGTTGCCACAATGTCTGACCTCTTCCGGCATTCGATCGGCGCGCATATTCAGCTTGAGACGGTACTGGCTGGCGGCGTCTGGCGCATCCATGCCGATCAGAACCAACTCGAGAACGTGCTTCTCAACCTCGCCGTCAATGCGCGCGACGCCATGCCGGAGAGCGGGCGCCTGACGATCGAAACGCAGAATGCGCATCTCGATCAGCGTTATGCAACCAAGGAGCCGGGGGTGCTGCCTGGCCAATATGTGCTTATCGCGGTCACCGACACGGGCACCGGAATGCCGCCGGAGATTATCGGCAAGGCCTTCGATCCGTTCTTTACCACGAAGGAGGTGGGCAAGGGCACCGGCTTAGGCCTTAGCCAGGTCTACGGCTTCGTCAAGCAGTCCGGCGGCCACATCAAAATCTATTCCGAAGTAGGGCAGGGCACCACGATCAAGATCTATCTGCCGCGACATACAGGCGCGATCGCGGAACACGATGACACCAGTCGTCAGGACGCTTTGCCCACGGCGGATCAAGGCGAATTGGTCCTGGTGGTTGACGATGAGGAATTGGTTCGGCAGTTTTCCGTCGCGGCGTTTACGGAGCTGGGGTACCGGGTCCTGGAAGCATCGAGCGCGCAGGCGGCGCTCGCCATCGTCATCAACCGCCCCGATATCGATCTTCTGTTCACCGACATCGTCATGCCGGAAATGAACGGCCGCAAGCTGGCCGATCTGGTAAAGGAAAAGCGGCCGAATTTGCCGATAATCTATACGACGGGCTATACGCGCAATGCGGTCGTCCATAATGGCGTACTTGATGCCGGCGTCGAATTGATCGTCAAGCCGTTCACCATCGACGAACTTGCCATCCGCGTGCGCGAAGTGCTCGACGGCGTTGAAGAGAAGTCGTTACTCGGCACCGATCGGCTGCGCGGGCGATGATATCGGCTCAAGATCGACGTCGCGTATGATCTCCAGTCTGTCTAGTTCTGCTTCGCTCATTGTCAGCACCCGCATGGCTTCTGCCTCCACATGGCCAAATCCGACCACTGGAGACTGACACGTCTAATTTGCGTGGCACTGACGTTTGCATTTTGCGGGTATATCTGTCTAGGCCGATTAGAAATGTCGCGGTTTGCGCCAGATAGAAATGTCACTCCCCGGCGTTTGCAGTCGGGCGGCGGGCGGGCGCGCAGCTGTCAAGCAAGCGCAGCGACCGACCGACGACCGTAGCGCAAACATCACTAGTCAGCGCCGACTTCTTCCATGTAGAAGAACGGCGTAGCGAGGGAAGTGATGGACGATAGCGAAGAAATAAAATTGAGCTTGTCGAATGCCAGCCGTGATTGGTTGACGGACGTCACAATCATCTTATCAGACAAAGAAGATGACTGTGTTCTGACCGCGTATTGGCCTGAGGGTGCCGAGGAAAGCTTTATCGCGAGTGATTTTTATGAGTGCCTCAGGTGCTTCCGACGAACTCTTGATGCTCAAGGAATTAAGGTTCTTTGTGAGGGTGCGCGCCCGAACGTGTTTCCTTCACCGATGGCAAGAGCTGGCGGAGCACTAAAAGCCTATTCCCTGACACTTGGGGAACAGGCTTTGTCGAAGGATCTGGTAAATATCTTCGATCCAGTCGCGAACGCGGATGGCGTCGGTACCGTTGCCGAACAAGACGATTTCCAAAAACGTCATTTCGAGATTTTCAGAGAAAAAAATAAAATTAATCAGCAATCTAGTAACATTATCCCACGCTGAACATGTGTTTGCTCTGATCGCGCCGCTTCGGCCCTTTGCTGGTGCGTTTGCCGGGCGGCTCAGACTGCTGACTCTGGCGGATCAGGGTGAGGAGACCGCCCAGCCGCTTGTTCTCGAGCACCGCCGGTTCTGTGACCCGTCGTAGCTTGTCGAAGGTGCGGTAGGGCATGCTGCGGCCCTTATAGCGGACCTCCAAACGACCATCAGGGAAGTCCACGACCTCGACCCGCTGGCCGATCGCGGCCTGGGCGAACTCGGACGGTTCGATCATGAAAAGGATGTTGTCATACTGGATGGTGAGCGACTGCGACAGCGTTCGTTCGGCGCGCCAAGTGAAGGCCTCGTCCAGCCGGTCCCGCGGCGTCATCGGCCGGTGGAGATCCTTGTCGTTGAACGGCGCCTTGGCAAAGCGGGTGTTGTAGTCGGCCATGAAGGTCGGCAGAAAGGCGTTGCCAGCCTCCATAGTGCTGATGCCGGCAAGCCGAAGCTCCTTCACCAGCCGGTCTTGCAGGGTCTTGTTGGCGCGCTCTACACGGCCCTTGGCCTGGCTGGAGTTGGCGCAGATGATCTCGATCGTCAGGGCCTTCAGCGCGCGACCGAACTGGGTCATGCCGTCACCGTGAAGCCCGGCGGGCTTGTTCACCCGGAAGACCGCATGCTTGTCAGTGTAGAAGGCCACGGGCTTGCCGTGCTGCTCCAGATACCGCTGCGTGGCGTTGAAATAGGCGAAGGTCGATTCCGACTGGACGAACTGCAGGTGCATCAGCCGGCTGGTGGCGTCGTCGATGAAGACGAGCAGGGTGCATTGCGGTCCGCGATCCTCGAACCACCAGTGCTCAGAGCCGTCGACCTGGACCAGCTCGCCGACGCATTCCCGCCGGTAGCGAGGCTGGTAGACCCGTCCGCGGCGCTTCTGCCTGTCCGCCCAGAGGCCGGCCTCCAGCATCCACAGCCGCAGCGTCTCGCGTCCAATCGTAATGCCGTGGACCTCGCGGAGCTTCTCCGCCGCCAGGGTAGGCCCGAAATCCGCGTAGCGTTCGCGGATCACCGCCAGCGTCTGCGCCTTGAGGCTTTCTGGCATCTGCCGGTTACTCGGTCGGCCGCGCTTCTTGGACACGAGGGCGGTTGCGCCCTGGTCCTGATAGGCCTTGGCCAGGCGCTGGACCTGCCGGCGCTCCAATCCCAGAAGCTCGGCAGCCGCCGACGCCGTCAGCCGGCCGCTCGTCAGATCGCGCAGGACTTCAAGCCTGGCCAGCTCTTTGTCGCTCATGATATGCAACGTCACCTGGAGGGCCTCCCACGAAAATGCGGGAGGGTGCCATTTCTAACTGGCACAGGTGCGACATTACTAAATGGCGGCTACACATTTCTCGCGCCTAATATATCTTATGGGAAATTTTTTGGATATTTTCCAGGCTCGCCCACATCACCGAGAGCCCCACCAAGCGCCCAATCGGGGTTATCGGAATAATTGTGCAAAAACTGATGATAAGCAACTAATTGATTTTATTGGGAAAATCTTCCATTAAATCCATTACCCCATTGAACGTAAATAAGATTCAGGTTTTCCTGGGCAAAATAGGAGGAGGCCGCCCGCCAAAATTAATCGGCGCTTCCCTCGGGGACTGACCGGCAAAAGTGGGAATTTTACTTCGGCACTTTTGGGGAAATTCATCAAGCATTCACAGTCAGCGCCGTGTTGACTTCCGAGGCGGGTGCTGGCGTTATCCGACGACTCCTCCAGATTCCCGAGCTGACTCTTGGTCAAGTAGCGAGGACAGCAGGTCCTCCATCGCGTCGAAGCTTGCGGGCTGTCCGTTGGTGTCGCCGCGCCGCGCCGCGTCCGCATGTGCCCTGAGCATGTTGGATGCGCCTTCCTTGTCGCGAAACGCCAGTGTCAACGTCAGGGTCGTCACGCCGCCAACCTCGCTCAAAGCGTTGGTCTCCGTTGCCCAGGCGTCCTTCCAGCCTTCGAAGAGCCAGGTGTTGACCACGCGACTCGGCGGCTCGATTTCCAAATAGGTGCCGCGGAACGAGCACTCCCTACCGTCCGGAGTCACAAATACGTGGTGGAAGTCGCCTCTGACGCGTAGGTCGATCTCGCAGATCGTCATCCGGTCACCTCCGGTAGCGGCCCAGCGCCGCACATGTTCCGGCTTTGTCAGGACGTCAAACACGAGTTCGACTGGAGCGTCAAACATCCGAGTGGTGACGATCTCGAGCTCACTTGGGTACTCGATGACTTGGGTTCCATGCCGATTAGGCCTCACCGTCGCTCCTTTTGCTTGCAGCATTTGAGGTAGTCGTCCATCTGACCCAGCCGCTCATGCATAACACGTTCGTACTTAGCCAACCAGTCGCGCAGCAGTCGGAGGCGTGCTACGTCGAGCCGATAGAGCCAACGACGACCCATTGGTCTGCATTTGGCGAGCCCGTTCAAGACGCGCAGGTGCTTGGGGACTTGGGGCTGGGACATCGAATGGTCGCGGACGAGCGTTCCAACCGCCTTTTCGCCGCCGACGAGCACATCCAGGATCCTGCGGCGATCGGCCCCTACCAGCGCATTGAAGACGTCCGGCGTCGCGGGTGATCGAGGCACGAAGCACAATATATTCCAGTTTTGGAATATGTGCACCTGTCGATGTCACCCTGAGGAGGCCGACGTGCGTCGCCGGCCATTGGGCAACGGCCGATTCAGAAACTTCACTGCACGGGGCAGAACATGTCAAAGCCTGAATATCTATACAATTCAGAGATTTGATGTCCGTCATGCGCGGGCAGCGTCCCTTTGGCGAAGGAATTTTGCCTATATCCAATCGGTCGGTGAGGTTATCTACTAAGGACAGCGGCAAAATTCACCTTGATGTCACGCAGGGCGCCCTCACCCGCCTCGAAAGCTTACGAAGACAACGCCCCAAACCTAAAAAGTCTAAATAGTCAATCTTATAGCTTAATCAATGGATTCAATGGCTTGCTTAGCGGGACTTTTTTTGCACCACTTCGCCGAGAACCCCGGACTGCGTTCCCCGCCGATATCAAAAATTGAGTTTCCCGGAAGCATTGTCCGCGACGATTTTATGCGGCAACGGCTACCAATAACTTGCCGAGTCCATCAGCCCCCCGCCCCATGGACCTGGTATTTAGAATGCGGACGCTTGCCGCCCCCCGGCGAGCGTCCGCCTTCAATTTTGGGCTCGGCATCCAAAAATTTTTTCGGATAAAGCGCTTCCCCGACGCCGCTGCATGTCGACGACTCTTCTGAACACTTGTCACAGTGGAAAGCTGTGACAAGCGTGTGCTGCTGCAAGGCGCGATGCCTCAATGCGGCCTCTGGCGAAACCCGTCTCGTATCGGGCGCGCGCGTCCGCTTCTGATGAAGCGCCGGCGGCAAATTCAGATCGCAACGATATTTCTACTTGACAGTTTTAAATATCGCGGCATCTTGTAGAAATGGTAGCGCTACCATTTACGCTATCAAAAATAATAAATCGCTAAGCCACGTACTGTTTGAAGAAAATCAGAGCGTTTTGCCATCTCGTTCGCATTGCGGGCGCGGTCCGGGAGCGCTTGGCCTTCATATCGGTAAAGTATAACAGGACAGGGAAACCATATGTACTTGGGCATTGACGTCGGGACCTCCGGTATAAAGGCGGTCCTGGTGGACGATAGCGGTCGCGTCGTCAGCGAATCCCGATCGCCTCTCACCGTTTCGCATCCGCATCCCCTATGGTCCGAGCAGGATCCGTCCGACTGGTGGTCGGCGACGAACAGCGCGGTCAGCCAGCTCGACGCCGGCGCCCGTTCCAAGGTCCGCGCCATCGGCCTGTCGGGCCAGATGCACGGCGCCGTCCTGCTCAACAAGGCCCGCAAGGTCATCCGGCCGGCCATCCTGTGGAACGACGGCCGCAGCGGCGCCGAATGCGACGAACTGCTGCGCCGCGAACCGCGCGCCCATGACCTGACCGGCAACCTCATCATGCCGGGCTTCACCGCGCCCAAGCTGCTGTGGGTCCAGCACAACGAGCCCGCGGCCTGGGGTGAAGTCGACCTCGTGCTGCTGCCCAAGGACTATATCCGCCTGCGCATGACCGGCGAGTCGGCCACCGACCTGTCCGATGCCTCCGGCACGCTGTGGGTTGACGTGGCGCAGCGCGCCTGGTCCGGCGAGATGCTCAAGGCTTGCGACCTGTCCGTGGATCAGATGCCGCGGCTTTGCGAAGGTCCCGCGCCCACCGGCGTTCTGCGTGACGAGCTGGCCGAGGCCTGGGGCATGGCGCGGGTGCCGGTCTGCGCCGGCGGTGGCGACAATGCGGCCGGCGCGGTCGGGGTCGGCGTTATCCATGACGGTGATGCGCTGCTGTCCCTGGGCACGTCCGGTGTGCTGTTCGCCGCCACACGCGAATTCCGCCCCAATGTCGCAGGCACCGTCCACGCCTTCTGCCACGCCCTCCCCGGCCTGTGGCACCAGATGTCGGTCATGCTCAACTGCGCCTCGTGCATCGACTGGGTCGTGGCGCTGACCCGGGCGGAATCGGTCGAGAGCATCCTGGCCACGCTCGAGGACGCCGGCCGTATCGACACGCCGGAACTGTTCCTGCCCTATCTGACGGGCGAACGTACCCCCCACAACGATCCGCTGGCCAAGGGCGTCTTCTTCGGCCTGACCGCCTCGACCGACGCACTGGCCCTGGCGCAGGCGACGCTGCAGGGCGTGGCGCTGGCCCTGGCCGACGGCATGGACGTGCTGAGCGATGCCGGCACGCGCTTCGACGCCATCACCGTCATCGGCGGCGGTTCACGATCGGCCTATTGGGGCCGGATCCTGGCCTCGGCGCTCAACAAGCCGCTGATTTATCGCGCCGGCGCCGATCTCGGCCCGTCCTACGGCGCGGCAAGGCTGGCGCGCCTGTCGGTCGGCGACGGCGATATCGACGCCGTCTGCACGGCGCCGCCGATCACCGGCGTGATCGAGCCCGACCGTGCCCTGTCCGACATCCTGGCCGCCAAACGTCCCGCGTTCAAGACCCTGTACCAGAGCCTGAAACCGCTTTTCGCCACAAACTGACCAGATCCCAAGCGATATCCCAAGGAGGAAACCCATGCCGACCTATTTCGACGCCATTCCGCACATCCGCTACGAAGGTCCGGACTCCAGCAACCCGCTGGCCTTCAAACACTATGATGCCGGTAAAAAGGTCCTGGGCAAGACCATGGCCGAGCATCTGCGCATCGCCGTCTGCTACTGGCACAGCTTCGCCTGGCCGGGGAACGACATCTTTGGCGCCGCCACCTTCGATCGCCCCTGGAAGCCGGGCGTGCCCATGACCCAGGAAATGGCCGAAGCGCGCGCCGAAAACGCCTTCGCCTTCTTCGAGCGGCTGGGGGCGCCGTTCTATTGCTTCCACGACGTCGACGCCATGGCCGACGCCACAACCCCAGGCGCCTATAAGGCGAACCTGGCCCGCATCGCAGACGTGCTGGCGACGTACCAGGCGCGCACGGGGGTGAAACTGCTGTGGGGCACCGCCAATCTGTTTTCGCACCCGCGCTACATGGCCGGCGGCGCGACCAATCCGGACCCGGACGTCGTCGCCTGGGCGTCCCTGCAGGTGCGCGAAATGCTGGAAACGACGAAGAAGCTGGGCGGCGTCAACTACGTGCTGTGGGGCGGCCGCGAAGGCTACGACACCATCCTCAATACCAATCTGAAGCAGGAACTGGACCAGCTTGGCCGGTTCGTCAGCATGGTCGTCGAACACAAGCACAAGATCGGTTTCAACGGCACGATCCTGATCGAGCCGAAGCCGCACGAGCCGACCAAGCATCAATATGACCGCGACACGGCGACCGTGTTCGGTTTCCTCAAGAATTACGGCCTGGAAAGCGAGGTCAAGGTCAATATCGAGGCCAACCACGCCACGCTTGCCGGCAACAGCTTCGAGCACGAAATCGCCACCGCCGTGGCGCTGGGCATCATGGGTTCGATCGACATCAATCGCGGCGACAATCAGAACGGCTGGGACACCGACCAGTTCCCGAACAATGTCATGGAGATCACCCAGGCGCTCTACGAAGTGCTGCAAGGCGGCGGCTTCACCACGGGCGGCTTCAACTTCGACTCCAAGGTTCGCCGTCAGTCGATCGACGCCGAAGACCTGTTCTACGCCCATATCGGCGGTATGGACGTGCTGGCGCGCGGCTTGCTGGGCGCGGCCAAGCTGATCGAAAACGGCCAGCTCAAGGGCTTCGTCGAGGATCGCTATTACGGCTGGGCATCCGGAATGGGCAAGAAGATGCTGAGCGGCCAGGCGTCTCTTTCGGACATGGCCGACTACGCCCTCAACAACGATCTGGCTCCGAAGCGCAAGTCCGGCCGGCAGGAATGGCTGGAAAACCTGGTGACCAATGCCTGCTGAAACCGGGCGGGCAAGTTCGTGAACGAGATTACACCCAATATCGGCGGCGCCTCGGCGCCGTCGACCCTGAAAATGGCCGATGCCATTCGCATCCTCGCCCTCGACGCCGTTCACCGGGCGAAGTCGGGGCATCAAGGCATGCCGATGGGCATGGCCGACGTGGCCACGGTGCTGTGGACCCGCTTTCTGAAGTTCGACCCTTCCGATCCGTCCTGGCGCGACCGGGACCGGTTCGTGCTTTCGGCCGGGCACGGCTCGATGCTTTTGTACGCCCTGCTCTATCTGGCGGGCACGAAAGGGATCGGCCTCGACGACCTCAGGGCTTTCCGGCAGGTCCATTCGATCACTCCGGGGCACCCGGAATTCCGACACACGCCCGGCGTCGACTGTACGACGGGGCCGCTCGGCCAGGGTCTGGCAATGGCCGTCGGCATGGCGCTGGCCGAACGCATTCTGAACGCCCGCTTCGGCGACGACCTTGTCGACCATCGCACCTGGGTCATCGCCGGCGACGGCTGCCTGATGGAAGGCGTGAGCCACGAAGCCATCTCCCTGGCGGCGCAACATGGCCTCAGCAAACTCGTCGTGCTCTTCGACGACAACAATGTGACGATCGAGGGGGCCGCCGACGAAGTCGAAAAGGGCGACGTCCTGGCGCGCTTCACGGCGGCGGGTTGGCGGGCCCGGCGTATCGACGGCCACGACCATGCGCAGATCGAAGACGCGCTCAACTGGGCGACCCGGCAGGACGCGCCCGTCCTATTGGCATGCCGTACCCGCATCAGCCGCGGCGCCGGCGCCCGCGAGGGCGATCCGCACAGCCACGGCTACAGCTTTTTCGACGACGGCATCGCCGAAGCGCGCCAGGCGATGCAATGGCCGTGGCAACCCTTCGATATTCCCGCCGACGTCAAGACGGCCTGGGAAGGCGCCATGGTCCGTCACAAGGCGACGCGGGCCTTGTGGCGCCAGCGTCTTGAGACGCATCCGTTGCGCCATGCCTTCGCCACGCTGTTCGAACCGGCCGCCGATGCGATCCGGGCACCGATAGCCGCCTTTGTCGGCGAGCGTTTCGGCCTCGGCAAGCCGGAGGCGACCCGCGCCTCTTCCGGGCAGGTCCTGGAGCGGTTGGTGCCTTACCTTCCCGGGCTGATCGGCGGGTCGGCCGATCTGTCTGAGTCCAACAACACCTTCGTCAAGGGTATGTCCTTCATCGAGCCGCCGTCCTTCGCCGGCCAGTATGTCCGCTACGGCGTGCGCGAATTCGGCATGGCGGCGGCGATGAACGGCCTCGCCGCGCATGGCGGCCTCATACCCTATGGCGGCACCTTCCTGGTCTTCTCCGACTATGCCAAGGCCGCAATCCGGCTGAGCGCCCTGATGCGGACCAGGGTCGTTTATGTTATGACGCACGACTCGATCGGCGTCGGCGAGGACGGTCCCACCCATCAACCGGTCGAGCAACTGGCGGGATTTCGCGCCATGCCGGGCCTGCTCGTCCTGCGGCCCGCCGACGCCGTCGAGACCGCCGAATGCTGGAAAGCCGCGCTCACCTTCGACGGCCCGTCCCTCCTCGCCCTGTCCAGGCAGGCCTTGCCGTTGGTCCGGTCGACGGCCGGGGACCTGGCGCTTAAAGGCGCCTATGAGCTCAGGGGATCGGACCGCGAAGCCGCCGTATCGATCTTCGCCTCGGGCAGCGAGGTGCAGATCGCCCTTCAGGCCCAGGTGCGGCTGAACCAGATCGGCATTCCGTCGCGCGTGGTCTCCACGCCGTGCTGGGAGCTGTTCGACGCCCAGGACGACGCCTATCGGGCCGAGACCCTGGGCAATACCACGATCAATGTGGCGATCGAAGCGGCGGCGCAATTGGGCTGGGAAAAGTTCATAGGCCGCGACGGCATCTTCGTCGGCATGCATGGTTTCGGCGCGTCCGGGCCGGCAAACCAGCTCTACCGGCACATGGGCATCACCGCCGAGGCGGTCGTCCAAGGCATCGGCGCCCGTATCAGCGCCGGTGCGACCATTCAGATTTGAACAGCGCCGGCGGATTTCCGTTATTCCGCGGCAACAGCCGGTGGGTCACAGCAGATGGCTTCGATCTGCCGGCGCAGCTCGCGTACACGCGCCTTAGCTCGCAAACGATACGCACTGCTCATTGATATTGCGGCCACGCGGTCAAATATCTCGGCCTGAAAGCTCAGATGAAAAACGACGTCGTCCGCTGTCTCGCCTGACATTCGATCGCTCCTGTATTTACGCCTGTACTCGCAAGAGGTGATGCCGATTTCACTAAGAGAGCGTTAATCATATTTTCCTGGAGCTATTACATCGCATCACGATTCCGAGATGCGGAACGTTCAAATCTTTATTTGACTAAAGCGGGTCCGACTCGGACGCCATATTGCATCGATCGGATAGGCACCGATGGCCGCCGCCTCATCGCCACGCCATGTGTCATTATATTTTCAATAATTTCAAAGCATTAGGCGAGCGTACATGTCCGCACAAGTTCGGACAAAAATGGCCGGAAATGACGGTTGCGTTACGGCTCGCGCGGGAGGCTCACTCGCTTGAACCGGGGGGATTTTCATGCGGGTACCGTGCTTTAAAGGATTGGCCGCCGGGGGGATTGCGGCTTTGGCGTGCGCGCTTGTCGCGGGTCGGGTGTCGGCCAGCGGCGACTATTTTCCGCCAAGGTTCTTTTCGCTCTCCGAGGGCAACACCTATGCCTTGTTCCAACCCGATACGAACATGGCGGTTCCCTTCCTGGCGCCGGACAATGACAGCCGCGTCACGCTTTTGTTGCTTCTGGCCGACGCCCGAAGCGTGCGCCCGCACTTCCTGCCAAGCCCAACTCCGTTCGGCCGGCACGGCCGCTATGTCGCTCAGACGCCCATAGACTTCGGCACTTTAACGGCCGTGTTCGACGATCGCCGGCCCAAACCCACCACGACGCCGGACGATGCCTCCGGCGTCATGGATGGCCAGGGCGACCGCTGTCGCAGCAATGCCGCCTCGGCCGCCGCCTATCTCGCCGCGCTGAAATCGAGCGCCGCCCCGGCGTCCGAAAAGCGGCTTCTAATAGCCGCCCGGACAGCGCTCACGACCGCCTGCGTCAGCGGCGCCAAGGCCGTGCCGTTCATCCCGTCGAACGGCGTCATCACATCCGCGCCGGGGCGCGATTTCGCCACCTATCTGGTTGCGGCGTCCGCCTTCTACGCCGGTGACTTCGCTACCGCGCGCGGGAACTTGATCGCCCTGGGTAACAGCACCCAGCCGTGGGTTCGCGAGGCCGCCCGCTACACGGTGGCGCGCCTCGACCTGAACGCGGCCGAGGCCAATATCAACGGCCTGTACGGCGAGGTTTCGCTGAGGAATGTCGAAACCGGCGCCCTGGCCAAGGCCGAGAGCGAATTCCAGACCTATCTGCACGACTACCCCCAGGGGATATATGCGGCCTCGGCGCGCGGCTTCGAACGGCGAATCCTGTATCTGCGTGGCGATACGGAACGCCTGGCCGACCTCTACGAAAAAGCCTTCGAAGACAAAACCGTCGCCAGCAATGTCTCGATGGTCGATCTGACCTACGAAATCGACGACAAGCTGCTTTCCTACTCGCCGTTGGTGGACATCCACGGTCCCTGGCTAATGGCGGTTTTGGACCTGACGCGCATGCGGGCGTGGAATGGCAAGCCGGCGGCGCTGGCGCGGGCCGATCTCGATGCCCAGGCGCCGCTGTTTGCCGCGCGACCGGAGCTCTACACCTATCTCAAGGCCGCCTACAACTTCTACGTCGAGAATCGTCCGGCCGACGCGCTGAAAACCTTGGGTTCCGCCAAAGCCGCGCCGCACATGTCCAGTGTCCGCTTCAGCGAACAGGTCCTGAAAGGCCTGGCGCTGGAAGCCCTGCACCGATCCGCTGCCGCCCGGGCGCACTGGCTGGCCCTCATTCCCTTCACCGAGCCGGTGCTGCAACGGCCGGCCGTCGAACTGGCCCTGGCGCAGAACTACGAAAAGAGCGGCGATGTGGCGGCGATTTTCGCCGAAGGCTCGCCGATCCATGACCCGACCTATCGCGAACTCCTGCTGAGCCACTCGGCCTCGCCCGATCTGTTGCGTGTACGCGCCACGGCTGACGACGCCCCGGTCCACGAGCGGCAGCTGGCGCTTTATGTCCTGCTGTTCAAGGAGCTGACGCGCGGCCGCTATCAGGCCTTCGTCGATGATTGGCGCCTGATGCCCGATTCCGCCCCGCCGCGCACCTATGGCGACAAATTGCAGATCGGCTTGACCAATCCCCCGGCCCTGATCGATTTCACCCGTTTCGGCGCCAAGGCGAACGACGACTACACATGCCCCGGCATAGCCACGGTTGCCAGGGAACTTGCGGCCAATCCGCACGACGAGGCCGGCCTGATCTGCCTCGGCGAGTTCCTGCGCCTTTACGACTATGATGGCTACGGGTGGGACGGCTACGACAATGACGGCTTCCTGCGTCAGGATAATCCGCCACCTCGGCCGGGCACGCCGCCGGCACCGGTGCAGCTTGGCACGGTGGCGGCGCAGTTCCCGGGTGTCGGCATTTCGCGGCTCGATATCTATAAGACCATCATCAAGGACCGTGGCGCCGCCGCCGATGTGCGCGCCTACGCCCTCTATCGCGCGATCCGGTGCTGGGCACCGAGCGGGGCCAATCACTGCGGCGGGTCCGATGTGCCATTGAGCCAGCACCGGCAGTGGTTTCTTGAGCTCAAGGCGCGCTACCCGTCCACGCCATGGGGCAAAAAGTTGAATGTTTACTGGTGATGCGGTCGTGGCTGGCAACTCTTTTTTTGGTGGCCGCGCTGGCCCTTCCCGCCTGCGGCCCGACGGTCAAGGCGTCGGTCGATGCCGCCGATTACGACGCGTTCTGGCTGTGGGCCGGGGTGACGCCGCAGCCAGTACTGGCGAGGGCGAAAAGCCTGTACATCCTGCAGGGCCAAGTCGGCTTTTCGCCGGACGATCCGACGGCAAAAGGCCACCTCATCGCCCAGGGCGGCGCGACACCACGTGTGCGCACGGCGGCGGTGTGGATCGTCTATCGCGCCCATACCTTGAACTGGCCGCCGGAGATTTACGCCCAGATCTTGCGGCAATGGCGCATCTGGCGTGAAAGCAGCGTACCGGTGGCCGGCATCCAGATCGACTTCGACGCCCGCACGCGCCACCTCGACCAGTACCAGGCCTTTCTGCGCGACCTGCGCAAACGCCTGCCGCCCGACTGCCAGCTCAGCATCACCGGCCTGCTCGACTGGAGCAGCCAGGGCGATTCCACCGTGCTCAACGGGCTGAACGGCGTGGTCGATGAGATCGTGCTTCAGACTTATCAGGGCCGGCGCACCATTCCAGGCTATCAGGCCTATCTCGCCAGCCTGTCGAAGCTCACCATCCCCTTCCGCATCGGACTGGCCCAGGGCGGTGAATGGTCCGCGCCGGCCTCGCTGGCCGCCAACCCGCACTTTCGCGGCTACGTCGTCTTCCTGGAAAACCCTCGTCCCGGACCTCAGCCGAAGGAAAGCGCTCCAATCGCCCCTCCTATTTATGGAACCAGCTGATGATCAGAGCCCCCGCCGCGGCCGTCATGACGGCCGTGGATATCCAGCCGAGAACGCTCAGCGGCAACGGCAGGGTGAACTTGCCCATGATCGCCTTGCGGCCAGCCAGATGCATCATGACCACCATGACCGGCACGGCGGCCAGCCCATTCAGCACGGCGCTCCAGTACAGCGCCTTGACCGGATCGATCGAGGTGAAGTTGAGGCCGACGCCGATCAGGGTCGCCGCGGCGATCACGCCGTAAAAGGCCTTGGCGCGATGGGGCCGCTTGGCCAGCCCGACCGGCCAGCGGAACAGTTCGCCGACGGCAAAGGCGGCGCTGCCCGCCAGCACCGGCAGGGCCAGCAGGCCGGTGCCGATCATGCCGGCGGCGAAGACGGTGAAGGTGAAGGGACCTGCGACCGCGCGCAGGGCTTCGGCCGCGTCCGCCGCCGTATTGATATTGGTCACGCCCCGGGCATGCAGGGTCGCGGCCGTGGTCACGACGATGAAAAAGGCGATGGCGTTGGAAATGAGCATGCCGAGGATGGTGTCGAGGCGAATGCGGGCGAACTCGCCCCGAGCCTGCCAGGGCGCGCGTAACAGGGGCTTGGCCGTCTTGTTCTCGCGCTCGTCCTCGACCTCCTGTTCGGCCTGCCAGAAGAACAGGTACGGGCTGATGGTCGTGCCGAGCACCGCCACGATCGCCATGACGTAGTCTGAGGTGAAGCTCACCGGCGGCATAACGACGTCGTGCGCGACCTGAAGCCAGGGGACTTTGACGACGAAGGCGCAGATGACGTAGCTGAACAGGGACAGGCACAGCCATTTGAGCACGGACACGTAGCGCGCATAGCGCGTGAAGATCTCAAGCCCCGCCGACAGCAGACCGAACAGGACGACATAGAGCAACAGCGGTCCGGGGACGAGCAGCTTCAGGGCGGATCCCATCGCGCCGAGATCCGCGCCGAGATTGATGACATTGGCCACCAGCAGGACCAGGACGATCATCGACGCCAGACTGGTCGGATAGTGGCGCCGGAGATTGCCGGCAATGCCGACGCCGGTGACGCGGCCGATGCGCGCGCTGATTTCCTGGATCGCCACCATGAGCGGATAGCTGAACGGCAGGGTCCAGGCCAGCCCAAAGCCGAACTGGGCGCCGACCTGGGAATAGGTGGCGATGCCGCTGGGATCGTCGTCGGATGCGCCGGTGATCAGCCCGGGGCCCATGACCTGAAGCAGTTTCGGCGTCTCGGGCTGCTTGACCAGGTCTGGGTCCGTTGAGGCGTTGTCGGCCATGCGATGATCCTGTGGAATAATATTCCACAGCATGTCCCCGAAAGCCGATAAACGTGCGATTGGCGGCATCGCGTCATAAAATCAGGGCCCTATGCCACCTGTTCGTCGAGGTGCATGCGCGATCGAGCGCGAAGCGCCCGGAATGCCCCCCTACCCGGCTTTCGCGTCGACGGCTTTTCTGAGCGAGGCTTCGATCTGGCCGCCGCAATAGGCGTCGCCGAAGCGGTCGTTGGACCAGGTCAACAGATCGCGAAGCGGCCGGGTCGCCATCAGGCGTCCCGTCAGCCCCGCGACGAGCGGCGCCTGCGCCCGCAGGATGCCGCCGATCGCCGGGAACCGGTCCGAAAGCGTGCCCCACAGCGTCGCCGTGACGATGTCGGCGACGCCGGCCCGGTCGCCGCCCAGCAGGAAGCCCTCCTGGGCCGTCAGCTCGTGGCGGCTTCCGGTGACCTCGAAAATATCCATCCAGCGCCGCAGACGCAGCAGGAAGGCCTGCCACTTTTCCGGCGTCCACATGTCGCGGCCGCCGTCGCGCGTGATCTCGTCGATGACGTCATTGGCGTCATTGACCACCTTGAGCGTCAGGGCGCGGCCTTCCGGCGTGGGCGGCAAGAGGTGCAGCGTTTCACCCAGATAAAAGGCGATGGCCGGCATTTCCGCCAGTTTGAAGCCGGTGCCGGCGTCGATCAGCACGGGCGGTCCCATGAAGGGGATCGGCTGTTCGGCGGGCGGCAGGGCCATGATCGCTTCGAGGTCGTCGGCCTCATCCCACGTCCTGCCGACGTGGGCCAGTATGGCGCGAATGAACTGGCCGCGAAACGGCACTTGCCAGTAATAGAGCGTGTAGTCCGCCATGGGTCACCTGTATGCGAAGGGGCGCCGCCACAAAGCGTGGCGGGGGATTAAATCGCAATGTGGTTGGACCTAATACTGCGCGTGCAGCCGGATGCCGATGATCGAGACCGGTCCGCGGTCGGGATTGTAGGCCGGGTTGCGGACGTATTGATAATCGGCGCTGGCGTAGTAGTGTTTGGTGACGGCAAGGCTGTAATAGGCCTCGACGATGTGCTCCGGCAGCTTGTGCGGCAACTGGCCGTCGCCGATCAGCGGGCCGAGGCCGCCGGCCGCCAGATAGGCGGCATGTTCCTTCGAGATGTCGTTGCGCACCAGGGCGAGACCGATCGTGTCGTCGTCGCGATGCCAGGCCTTTCCGCTCAGCGACAGGCCACCGGCAAGCGTGCTGTCGATATCGGTGAATTCGTAGGTTTCGAAATGGCCGTCCGATGCGCCGGCGCGCACGAAGGCGCTCAAGGTATCGGTCAGGGCCTGGTCGCCGCTCATCGCCACACCGGCGCGCGAGCGGTATTTGCGGTCCATCGCCACGTCGGGCACCTGGCCCGCCGGGGTCGCCATGACGGTCTCGTTGAACGACGCCATGCGCGCGCGCGTCACGAAGCTGGTCAGGCGCACCGCCCCGTCATGGCCGTGAAGCTTGAAGCGGTCCTCGAGTTCGACAATGCCCTGCACCTGGTGGAAGCTGTCGAGATGCGGCGAATTCGGAATATTCGACAGGTCGAACAGGCCGAAGCGCGCGGCATAAGGCCCCTTATAAACCTCGACCGTTGCGCCCCCGGTATAGCCCCAGGCATCGGCGGCATAGTCGAACGAGCCGGTGTCGATCACCGACCAGTTGAGGAAGTCGTGGCGCGGATCGTGGGCCGACACGGACCCGTCGAAGATGTCGGTCACGCCGAACTTGCCGACCGTGACGACGATGCGATCCGCCGTCTGCTTGCCGCCGAAGACGTTCTGATCGGGATCGACATCGCTCTGGTCGCCGCCCAAACTATAGGTCTGGCGCAGGAACAGCCGCTGCAGGCGTAAGTAAGGATTGGTCTTGCCGATCTTGTAGGCCTCGCCCGAGGGAAACCCGGCCACACCCACGGTGTTGGACAGGCCGAAGCCCTGATCGATCTCGGGATTGATCCACAGTTCGCCGCCGCTCCACGGATGGATGCCGAGATAAGCGGTAAAGTCGAAGGTTTCCCGGCCGCCGGGATCGGGCAGCAGGCTGTTGGCGCCGGCATAGGGGGAATTGAAGCGATTGGTCTCCTGGCCGGTCACCGTCGATTGCCAATGCCACGCCACGAGGCCGGTCGAGGCGTTGTCGCTCGCCGGTTCGTCGGCCCGCACGGACGCCGGCAGACAGACCACGATGACCGCCACGGAGGCTGCCAGTTGAAACTTGCGCGCACGATGACCGAACATGGACCCGCCTCTACTTCTCTCTTAGCGAAACATTGGTCTCTTAGCGAAATATGGGTTGCGGTTTTTTGACAGCCCGCCCGTGCGTCTGAAAAAAGACGACGCTTCCTTAGGTGCACCGCAATAGCGCGTCAAGGCGCAATATAGGATGTGCGTTTGAAAAATATAAATAAATTCAATATGTTATATCATAACTAAGCGCATTTCAGGCGAATTCGTCAGAATGCCATGAAGTCGATCGCCGTGCGCAGCATGAAGATGCGGTCGTCCTTGATGTCGGCGCGTCCGGAGGGGTGGTGCACGAACTGGATATCGGGCTGCACGGTGATCGCCTTGTTCACCGCCGCCTGGTAGGTCAGCTCGTAGTCGGTCTCGAAGGCGCCGATGCCGGGCGTGACCGCGCGATAGGGCGCGCCGTAATGGATCTGAGCGACGGCGAAGCCCAGCTGGTCGGTGTCGTGGCGGTTGATCGGCCCGATATAGAAGAGGCCGCCGCCGCGATAATAGTCGATCGGCTCGAGCGCGGCATTGGCTTCGCCGATGCGCAGCCACGCCTTCAGACCCTGGGTCGGATCGTCCTTTTCGCGGGTCAGGGTCGTCGCCAGCTGGAGATAGTTGCCGCTGTCGTCGTGCGACAGGCCTTGGCCGTCGAGGCGCGGGCGCGCGGAGGTATAGCCCCAGTGGTCGAGCTTGAGCGTGCCGCCGTCCCAGGTGCGCTTGTATTCGCCGATATAGTTGGCGCCGTCCTGCTCGGACAGCTTGATCGCGACGAAGACGCTCTTGTGCATCGGATCGCCCGGCACGCCGTCGAAAACGCCGACCTTGAAGGTGTTCTGCGGATCGATGATCCAGCTGGTCATGGTGCCGAGTGCGCTGATCGGAAAGATCGACGGGCCCGTCTGGGCGAATTCCGGCCCGATGCCCTGAGACGAGTTCATGAACACCTTGGCGAACTTCTGCACGTCGAAGACGTCGTTGACGTTCATGATGCCGAAGCTCGAGACCAGGTGGCCGTCGTCATAAGTGCGCTTGACGTAGAGTTCGAACAGCCGCCACGCCGGAATGGCGTCGATATTGTCGACGCCCTGGGCGTCGCCGGTGCGGTCGGCCGAGAAGCCGCCGCCGAAATCGCCCAGGATGTAGCCGTGCGCTTCCCAGCCGTCGCCCATCTTCCAGACGGCGGTCAGGTCGACATTCTTCAGGACGCTCATGCCGGGTTTCAGGCCGCCGGACGCCAGATCGTCGAAATCCGTGGTCAGGACGGCGTCATAGGTGATGTCGGGCGTACTGGCGGGCACAGGGGCCGGAGGGCCGTCGGCAAAGGCGGGCGCCGCTGTGCCGGTCAGCGCCAATATGGCCGCACCGGCCCAAAACCGGTTGATCGCTCGCGCCATACCCGAATCCCCGTTTGTTCCGAGGGGTCAAGGTAGAGCAAAATCACCGCGGCGCAAGCCGGCTGCGCTATGATCCCATGGCCAGGAACAGGGCGACGGTATCGGCATAGCGTTGCGAGCGCGCCAGGGATTGCGCAACCTGCGCCTGGGCCGCGGCGCGATCGGCGGCCAGGACGTCGACGTCGCCCGATTGACCGAGGCGCGTCTGGCGCGTCTGGTCTTCGAGCAACCGGGCGGTCGTCGTCGCCTGGCTGTCGGCGGCCGCGGTGGCCCGGGCATCGGCATAGAGGGCATCTAGCGTGTCGGCGATACCGCCCAGCGCCGTCTGCACTATGCTCTGGTACTGGGCCTGGGCCGCCAGCAATTGCGCCTCGGCCGCCTTTTGCTGATGGTACAGCCCGACCGCGCCGGTCAGGGGCTCGGCGATGCCGAAGCCCAGGCTCCAGAAGCTGTTGCCGTTGCTGAACAGGGTCGCAAGCTCGGTCGAAGCGCCGCCAGCGGAGCCATCCAGCGAAATCACCGGCAGGCGCGCCGCCCTGGCCGCGTGGACCGAAGCCGCGGCGGCATCGAACTGCATCGCGGCGTAGCGGATGTCGGGACGGCGGTTGACGACATCGACCGGCAGCACCATCGGCAGGTCGGCCGGCAAGGTGATGTCGCTCAGCGAGGCCGGCACGTCGACGGGCGCCGCGGACTCCTGGCCCGTCAGGGTACCGATCAGGCGCAACTGCACGAACAGGGCATGGCGCAGATTAATGGAGGTCTGGCGGTCGAGCGCGAGCAGGTTGACGAAGTTGGCGACATCGACATCGCCCATATTGCCCAGCGCCTTTTGTTTTTGCGCATAGGCCAGAAGTTTTTCACTATCGTCGGCGGCGCGGCCGGCGACCTGCACCTGGTCGGCCAGGGCGGCCGCCTCTATGGCGGCGCTGACGACATTGGCGATCAGCGCCTGACGCGCGGCCTCGGCCTGGAAGGCTATGCCCTGGGTCTGGTATTTGGCGGCCCGAAGGCCCTCGCGGCCGGCGCCCCAGATGTCCGCGGTGTAGCTGATGGTGACCTGGGCGGTGTGCAGGCTGTAGAGGCTGGGCGGATTGGCACTGCCCAGCGGGCTCGACAGGCTGCTGGCATTCTCCGCCCGCTGGAAGGTGTAGCCGGCCGAGGCCTGCGGCCACAGGGTGTTGGCCTGCGCCTTGTAGGATTCGCGCGCGGCGGCGAGCGTCGCGTTCTGCGCCTTCAGGCTCGGATTGGCGGCCAGGGCCATGTCGACCAGGGCATCGATCCGCGGCGAGCCGAACCGCGTCCACCACTTGTCACCTGATGTGTTGCCTGGGGCCTCGGCGGCGAATTTTTGCGCCACGCCCGACGCTTCGGGCAAGGCCTGGCGATCGCCTTCAGGCGCATAGGTCGCGGATGCGACAGGCGGGGTGGGCGGCGGGTTCGACGCGCAGGCACCGACCAGCAGCGCCAGACTCAGGGGCCAGACGGGGGCGGCTTTCATGCGGCATTGACCTCCGTTATAGGCTCTTGCGTCGCGGACTCCGGCTCCGCGTCGCTGCTGGTCGGGTATTTGAAGCGGCCGACGTGACGCGAGAACAGGTCGACCAGGGTGGGCAGGACCGTCAGGATGAGGAACGGCGCCAGGAAGGCGCCGCCGACGACGACCAGGGCCAGGGGCTTTTGCACCTGGGAGCCGACGCCATTGGAAATCGACGCCGGCAGCAGGCCGACGAAAGCGACGAAGCAGGTCATCACCACGGGGCGCAGGCAGTGCAGGCAGGTCTGCTTGACCGCCTTGGCGCGCGACAGGCCTTCGTCGATCGCCTGGTTGAAGGTGCCGACGATAAGAATGCCGTCCATCACCGAGATGCCGAGCAGCGCGACGAAGCCGATCGCCGCCGAGATCGAGAACGGCGTATGGGTGACGAGCAGGGCGATGACGCCGCCGACCATGGCCAGGGGCATGGCCGCCGCCGCCAGCAGCATGTCGATCACCGACGAGAAGTTGAGGAACAACAGGATCAGGATCAGGCCGATGGAGATCGGCACGATGACCGCCAGCCGGCCGAGCGCTTCATTGAGGTCGCCCAGTTCCCCGGCCCATTCGACGTGATAACCGGTCGGCAGGGCGATCTCGCGGTCGACCACCTGTTGCGCCTCCTTGACGGCGCTGGCCAGGTCGCGGTCGCGCACCGAGAACTTGATCGGGATGTAGCGTTCCCCGCCCTCGCGATAGATGAACGAGGCGCCGGAGACCAGCTTGATAGTGGCGACGTCGGACAAGGGCACCGAGATGGTGGCGCCGGTCGGCGACGTGCCGGTGACCGGGATGCGCCCGATCGAGGAGATGTCCTGGCGGTCCTTGTCGGCCAGGCGAACCATGATCGGATAATTGCGGTCGGAACCCGGCTCGAAATAGGCGCCGGCCTGGGTGCCGCCGACGGCCGCCTGGATGACGCTGTTGATGTCGCCGCTGTTCAGTCCATAGCGGGCGGCGCGGTTGCGGTCGACCGTGATGTTGAGCGTCGGCTGGCCCATCGAGTCGAAGACGCCGAGATCGGTGATCCCCGGCACCTTGGCCATGGCCGCCTCGATCTTCATGGCGGTCGCCTGCAAGGTCGCCAGGTCGGGGCCGTAGAGCTTGATCGAATTCTCGCCCTTCACGCCCGAGGCGGCTTCCTCGACATTGTCCTGGATATATTGCGAGAAGTTGAACTCGACGCCCGGGAAACGGTCCTCGAGCTTCTGGTTCATCTGCGCTACCAGCTTGTCCTTGGTGTCGAGGTCGCCCGTCCACACCGAATGGTCGTCGAACGTCTTCAACGGCGCGAAGAACTCGGCGTTGAAATAGCCGGTCGCGTCGGTGCCGTCGTCCGGACGGCCGTGCTGTGAGACCACGGTCTGGACCTGCGGATAGCTCTTGATGATCCGGCGCATCTCGTTGACGTATTCGCTCGATGCCTCCAGCGACACGGCGGACGGCATGGTGGCTCTGATCCACAGATTGCCCTCTTCCAGGTGCGGCAGGAACTCCATGCCCAATAGCGGCGTCAGGGCGAAGGCCGCGACGACCAAGATGAACGCCCCGCCCAGCGTCAGGATGCGCGCCCGCTGCGCCACCCGCCATATCGGCTTGAACAGGCCGCGCAGGCGGGCGACCAGCCAGGTGTCCTTTTCCTCGAGCGGCTTGGTCAGGATCAAGGCGGAAAGCGCCGGCGTCACCGTGAAGGTGGCGATCAACCCGCCGATGATGGCATAGGCATAGGTCGAGGCCATCGGGCCGAAGATATGACCCTCGACCCCGGTCAGGGTGAACAGGGGCAGGAAGCTGGTGATGATGATGATCGCCGAGAAGATGATCGGCTTGGCGACCTGGATCGCGGCGCCCAGTATGGTCGAGGACCTGATGTCGTCGCTGATCTGGCCGGCCCTGTTTCTGTGGGAAATCTCGGACAGATGGCGATAGACATTCTCCACAAGAATGACGGTGGCATCTACGACCAGGCCGAAATCGATCGCGCCGACCGACAGCAGATTGGCGCTGTCGCCCTTGAGCACGATGATCAGCACGGCGAAACACAAGGCGAAGGGGATGGTGGCGGCGACGATCAGGGCGCTGCGCAGATTGCCGAGGAACAGCCACTGGATGATGAAGATCAGCACGATCCCCTCGATCAGGCTGTGCAGCACGGTCGTGGTGGTGATCTTGATCAGATCGCTGCGGTCGTAGATGCGTTCGAGGTGCACGCCCGGCGGCAGGATATTGCCGTGGTTTATGTGCTCGATCTCCCGTTCGACGCTGCGGATCGTCGGCGCGCTTTTTTCGCCGCGGTTCATCAGCACGATGCCCTGGACGATATCGTCGTCATTGTCCTGGCCGGCGATGCCCATGCGCGGCAGGTTGGAGACCTTGACCTGAGCGATGTCGGCGATGCGCACGGGGACGCCCTTGGGCGAGGCGACGACGATGTTGCGGATGTCGTCCGGCGACTGGATCAGGCCGACGCCGCGGACGATGGCCGCCTGAGGCCCGAAGTTCAGGGTCTGGCCGCCGACATTGATGTCGGCATTGCCGATCGCCGTAATCACCTGGGGCACGGAGACACCGTAGGTGTTCAGATGGTCGCGGTCGAGCGCGACCTCGTAGCTCTTGGTCTTGCCGCCCCAACCGGTGACGTCGATGACGCCCGGGACCGCCTTGAAACGGCGCTCCAGCACCCAGTCCTGCAGGGTTTTCAGATCGGTCAGGCTGTAACCCGGCGGACCCATGACGCGGTAGCGCACGATCTCGCCGATCGGGCTGGTCGGCGACACCTGCGGCTGCACGCCGCCGTTCAACGGCCCGAGCTCGCTCAGGCCGTTGATGACGCGCTGCTGCGCTTCGTCGTGAGTGAAGGCGTAGGTGAACTGGATCTTGACGTCGCTGAGGCCGAACAGGGAGATGGTGCGAACGCTGGTGATGTGCGGTATGCCCGCCATCTGGATCTCGATCGGAATGGTGATATTGCGTTCGATCTCTTCCGCCGACAGGCCGGCCGACTGGGTCACCACCTCGACCATCGGCGGCACCGGGTCGGGATAGGCCTCGATATTCAGCTGCGAAAAGGCGAAGGCGCCGACCGCCAGCATGGCGACCAGGAACACGGCGACAAGCCCGCGCTTGTGAATGGCGAAACTGAGAAGCTGTCGCATCAAGGGTTCCGAATGGTTACAGGACGCGGATCAGGCCGCGCCGGCCTTGTCGACGAAAAGCGAACCTTCGACGACGACCTGTTCGCCGCGCGCCAGGCCGCTGGTGATCTGGGCGAAGCCGCCGCCGATCAGGCCCAGTTGCACGGCGCGATAGTGGGCGCGCCCGCCGGCGTCCAGCACCCAGACGTGTGCCATGTCGCCGTCGCGAACGATGGCGTCGACGGGCACGCCCAGCGCCTGGGCCACCGTGGCGCCATAGATGTCGAAGCTGGCGAACATTTCCGGCTTGAGCGCGCCATCGGCATTGGCGATGGCCGCGCGTACCGGCAGGCGGTGCGTATCGGCGTTCAGCTCCGGCTCGACCGAGACGACGGTGGCGCTATAGGGACGATCCGGATAGGCCGAGACGTGCACCGTGACCTGATCGCCGACCTTGACCTTGCCGGTGTCTTCTTCCGACACCTCGGCGTCGAGCCAGACGTGCGTGGTGTCGGTAATGGCCAGGGCGGCGGCGCTGCCGCTGGCCAGCAATTCGCCCTTGCTTAAGGTCTGGCTGGCGACGACGCCGGAAATCGGCGCGCGAACGACGACCGCGGACGTATTCGAAGCCGCCAGGGCATCGACATCGGTGTCCGACAGGCCGAGGATCTTCAGCTTGGCGCGTTCGGCGTCGAGTGCCGCCCTGGCCGCCGCGAGGGCACTGTCGGCGGCGATGAGGTCGTGCTGCGCCTGCTGATAGTCCTTCAGCGCGCCGCCGGCGGTCTTGTAGACGCCTTCGGCCCGCGTTTCGGCGTCGCGGGCCAGCTTTTCCTGAGCCTGCGCGGCGTCGAGGCTTGTCTGGGCGGCGACGAGGTCGGAATGGCCCTGGGCATATTCGTTGGCGTCGATGGTGAACAAGGGCTGGCCGGCGGCGACGCGGTCGCCCGGCTGCACCATTACCTGGACGATCCGGCCGGAGAAGGGCGAGAATACCGATACCGTGCGCGTATTGTCCGTGGCGATCTTGCCGTCAGCGACCGAGATATCGCGGAAATCATGGGTATCGGCCGTCGCCACCGTCAGATTGGCGCGCTGGGCCACGGTCAGAACGACGACGCCCGCCGCCGGCGCCGGGTCCGCGGCGCGGGCCGATGGGCTATGGTCGAACGCCGCGACACCGATCAGCGTCACCGCGGCCACGGCGCCGGCGCCGAGCCAAAGCCATTGTCTGGCCGGGCTCCAGCTTTTGAAAATCTTGCGCCTCGTCCTCGGCATCGATCCGCTTCCAGGTTACGCTCACAGATCGAAGCCTTAGGGCGACTAGCTGACGTCAACCTGATAGTGCCGTGCGCAAACCTTTATCCTATAGGCCTTTCGCGCGGTTAGGGCCCGTCGGGCAGCTTGCCGTAGGGCACGATGGACCCGAAATGCCAGGTGAGGCCGACAGTGGTAATGGCGATGTCGCGGGTGCGCAAAGCGGGGCTGCGCCACGCCTGCCCGAAGACGCGATCGAAGCTGCTCTGGGTGAAAGCCGTCAGGCGGGGACTGAGGCGATAGCCGAGAGTCAACTGGGTGCCGAGCGTGCTGTAATCGTCCGGACCGAAGTGCGGCCAGCTGAATATGGGCGCATGCTGAGGGTGGATGGCGAAATAGCTGCGGGTATAGTGCGGATCCACCCATTCACCGCGCAGTTCCAGGCCGATGCCGAAGCGGGGCGTCACATAGCCGCCGGTGTCGAACGCGGTGTCGGACGACCAGCCCTCATAGCCCGTCAGCGCGCGACGAAGGCGCGTTTCGAGATCGCCGACCGGAGTCTTCCAGGCCACATAGCCGCCGCCTTCGAAGGCATCCGGCACGGTGTCCGCGCCACGCGGCAGCTTGTCGCGAAACGCCTCGCGATATTGCACGACCGGACCGGCGCTGAACGTGCCCATATTCCACGCCCCACTCTTCCAGGCCCCACTCTTCCAGGCTTCGTACTTGATGCCGTCGTCCGCGCTGATCTGCAGCCGGTCGCCGATGTGAATCTCGATCACCGGATAGAGGTCGACATAGGGCGTGGCCGAGCCGATATGGGCCGGGCGGACGCGAACGACCCCGCCGAGGTCGGCGCTGGCCTCGCCGTCGGGCCGCCATTCTTTTGTCCAGGAATTGGGCCAAACTGCGGCGGTCACCGCCGGCGCGGCCGCATCGACGCTGTCGAGTATGAGAACCGGCGACGCACCGGCATCGACATAGGGCGCCGGAGCATCGACGACCTCAACGATCATGGCCGCCCTCGCCCGCTCCGGCCAGCAAGGCGATGCCGCCCAGGATCATCAAGGATCCGACATAGCCGGTCCAGGCGACGCGCTCGTGGAACAGCAGGGCGCCCAGGACCATGATCACGCAGTAGCTCACCGCGCTCAGCAGGATCGCCTTGCCGAGATCGATCCGCGCCAGGATCATGAGCCACAGGCCGAAACTGCCGATCTCGATAACCACCAACCCCCAGAAGCGCGGATCGATGACGATGCCCAGCAGGCTTTGGCCGCGCGCGGCGCCCTGCGTGGACAGGCCAAGAAACTTGGCCGCCAGGTGATAGGCGGCGGTGCACAGGGTATGGGCGACGATCAAGGCCACCAGGGTCATGACCGCCGGCCTGCGCCATGCGGGCGACGTGCCCCCTTGTGCCTCAGCCATGGGCTTTCCGCTCGGCCGCTTCCGGCCCGCCGGCGGCGGCTATATGCGCCAGGGTCATGGCGACGACCTTCGAGCGTTCGCGGTCGACATGGATCATGTGATAGCTGTCGTGCAGGACGTTCAGCGTCGCCCACTCGCCCATGGCGCGCTGCAGGCGCTCGGCATTGTCGAGATCGCCGCATTCGTCTTCGTCGGAATGGATGAGCAGGGTCGGCACCTTGAGCGACGGCGCCACCTTCAGCAGTCTTTGCCCCAGACGGTACATGTCGGCGATCGATTTCAAAGGCATGCCGTCGAGCGCGCCCTTGATCAGATTGTTCTGCGAATCCGCCACCAGGGCGCGCAGGCGCTCGTCCTTCAGGCCGAAGGGATGGACCTCGCGGACGACGACCCGGCCGCCGCCCGGAACGAGATAGATCAGCCACCAGAACGGCTTGAGCCAGAAGTACGATTTCGGCATCGACCAGCCGTTGAATTCGAACACCGGAGCATAGATGGTGCACGAGGCGATCTCGCGGGTCTGCCCCATCAACAGGCCCAGCATGCCGCCGACGCAGATACCCGCAAGGTGGATGCGCTCATAGTCGCCGCGGATCTGATCATAGGTCTGCGTCAAGGTGCCCAGCCAGTCCTTCCAGCCGGTCGGCATGATGGTCGCATAGTCGGCGCCGTGGCCGGCCAGCAGCGGGCAATAGACGTCATAGCCCTCCATATGCAGCTTCTTCGCGATGAAGCGCATCTCGTCCGGCGCGCCGGTCAGGCCGTGCACCAGAATGACGGCTTCCCGATTGCCGCTGCGCAGAGTGATCTCGAGATCTGAATTGGTCATAGGTCGGTGCCCCCGGTCGCACACAGCGCCACACCGCCGGCGATCAGGCCCGCGGCCAGAAGATGGCGCACGCCCATCTTTTCCTTGAGCAGGACGCGGCTGGCAAGGGGGATACCGATATAAACCAGGCTCATCATCGGAAATGCCACGGTCAGCGGCGTGATCTGCAGCACGCGCACCCACATCAAGGTCTGCGCCAGCCAAAGCGCCATGCCGACCCAGGTCAATGGCTGGCGAAGGACCGTCAGCAGAGCCCCGTCGATCTTCGCGGCACGATTGACCGCCACCTTGTAACAGAGATCGAGCGTGATCTCGGCGGCCACGCAAAGCAGGATAAGGAGACGGGCGTTCACAGGGCTTCGGCTTCCGCAGACTGGCGCCCGGCCACGGTGAGAGCGGCGGCCGGGTCGCGGATGACGACGATATCGTCACCGCCACCCCGGGCGTCAAGGCATTCAAGGAAGACCGCGCCACCGGGGATTTCAATTGAGGGGACAAGTCGCTCCCCGATGATCCGGTCTTCCTTGTTGCCCGGGCGCATGAAGGGCGGCGTCTGCCGCCTCACGCGCACAACCGAAGAGGCATCGTCCAGTTCGCGCAGGGCGACCGCCATAATCGCGTCAGCTCCGCACGCAGCTTCGCAGCAGCGCGTCGAGCAGTTTGATCGCCAGGTCGATTTCCGCCTCGCTGATTTCCAGCGACGGCGCGAGCGTAATGACGTTCTTGTGGTAGCCCCCGACATCGAGGATCAGGCCGTATTTTTCATCACCGATGGAGATGCCGCCGCGCAGGCCCACGGCCTCCATCTCGTCGAGGAGCGCCTTATTGGGCGTGAAGCCGTCGGCCTCGCAGATCTCGCAACGCAAGGCTAGGCCCAGGCCGTCGACGTCGCCGATCTGCGGCCAGCGCTTTTGCAGGTCCTTCAGCGCATCGAGGAAATAGGCGCCCTTTTGCATGACCTTGGCGCCGTAGTCGCCTTCGGAGACCATGCGCAGGGTTTCCAGCGCCACCGCCGTGCCCATCGGGTTCGAATTGAAAGTCGAGTGGGTCGAGCCCGGCGGGAAGACGCCCGGATTGATCAGCGCTTCCTTGGCCCATATGCCCGACAGGGGGTTGAGGCCATTGGTGATGGCCTTGCCGAAGACCAGGACGTCCGGCGTCACGCCGAAATGCTCGATGGCCCACAGCTTGCCGGTGCGGTAGACGCCCATCTGGATTTCGTCGACCACCAGCAATATGCCGTGCTGGTCGAGGACTTCCTTGAGTTCCTTGAAGAAATTTGGCGGCGGTACGACGTAGCCGCCCGTGCCCTGGATCGGCTCGACGTAGAAGGCGGCGTATTCGCACTGGCCGGTCTTGACGTCGAGGACGCCGTTATATTCGGTTTCGAACAGGCGCTTGAATTTCTGCACGCAGTAGCTGCCGTATTCTTCCTTGGTCATGCCCTTGGGGCCGCGGAAGTGGTAAGGGAACTCGATGAACTGCGCCCGGTCGCCGAAATGGCCGAAGCGGCGGCGATAGCGGTAGGACGAGGTGATGGCCGAGGCGCCCAGCGTGCGGCCGTGATAGCCGCCTTCGAAGGCGAACATCAGGCTTTTGCCATTGCTGGCATTGCGCACGATCTTCAGCGAATCCTCGACCGCCTGGGCGCCGCCGACATTGAAATGCACCCGTCCGGCCTCACCGAACTTGGCTTCCATGTCCTGGGCGATCAGCGCGGCCAGCTCGACCTTTTCGCGGTGCAGATATTGCGAGGCGACCTGAGGCAGGGTGTCGAGCTGATGGTGCGCCGCGGCATTGAGACGCGGATTGCGGTAGCCGAAATTGACCGCCGAGTACCACATCTGCAGGTCGAGATACGGCATGCCCGCGGCGTCGTACATGAAGGAGCCGTCGCAGCCGGTGAAAAAGCGCGGATCCTCCATGTAGTGCACGGTGTCGCCATACGAGCAATAACGCGCTTCCAGCGCCCGCAGCTCCGCTTCGGTCGGCGCGGTGGCCGCAGAGTCGTTCAAATCATACATAGGGGTATCCATAAGGTCAGGCCGTGCGCCGCCCTGCCATATAGGCTTTCAGTTCGAGCAGAACATCAAAAAAAGTTTCAAAGGGAACATAAGCCATCCCCCGCTGCTCCGCATAGTCCGCCAGCCGGTCGCGAGCGAACAAGAGTTCGGCGCGCGCGCTGACGCAAAAATCCGAACGGCCGTCGCCGACGAACACCATGGGATCGGCCGGCGGCGCGACATCGACGATCTCGCACTTGCAAACCCCGGAGCCCGCGGCGCATCCCTGGCGCTTGAATGGCTGCTCCAGGCCATAGGCGGACTGGTCCGACGTCAGCCGATTGCTGAACACCGGAATATGGCCCAACTCGTGCCGAGCCAGGATACGATTGATAAACCGATCGACACCGTCGCTGACAATGGTGAGCGGAATGCGCTGATCCCGGCACCAATGAACCAACTCACCAAAGCCTTCGCGGATCACCATCGTGTCCAGCACGGCGTCCAAGGCCAGATCGTCGTGCTGAATGAGGGCAATCTGCCCACGCATGCACTCCGCCGCGGACATGCGGCCGGCAACCCATTCTTCCTCGAGACGCAACCAGCCATCACCCGCCAGGCGGTTGAGGACCTCATCCGTGGTATCAGCTTTGGTGATCGTGCCGTCGAAATCACAATAGACGCGCATGATATTTACTATTCCCGACCACGCTCCCGAAATAGGAACGAAACCTGACGTGAACCTGACGCTCGCATGCTAAGCGAGTAAAATCAAGGTGTCAGCACCAAGCTGGCATTGCTGCCGCCGAAGCCGAAGGCATTGCACAGCGACGCGCGGACATTAACCTCTTCACGGGCCTGGTTGGGGACGTAGTCGAGATCAAGCTCGGCCTCGGGCGTGACGAAATTCACCGTGGGCGCGATAAATCCGCGCGAAACCGCCAGGATACTCGCCAGAAGGCTGACCGCGCCGGCGCCGCCCAGCAAGTGGCCGTGAAAGCTCTTGGTGCCGGAGACCATCAGCGCCTTGGCGTGATCGCCGAACACGGCGTGCAAGGCTGCCGTCTCGGACACATCGCCGGCCAGGGTCGCCGTGCCGTGGGCCGCGACGTGGCCGATGTCTTCCCTGGTCAGGCCCGAGGTGCGCACGGCCTCTTCAATCGTCGCCGCCTGTCCCTGGGCGTTGGGCGCGGTGATGTGGGTGGCGTCCGAGCGCGCGCCGTAGCCGCGGATCGTCGCCAGGATCGCGGCGCCGCGCGCTTCGGCCGCCGCGCGCCGCTCGAGCGTAAAGAATACGCTGCCTTCGCCCAGCAATACGCCGCCCCGTTCGTAGCAGAACGGCCGGCATTTGGCGTCGCCGCCCATGGCCAGCAGGCGCAGCGCCGCCCAGGCGCGATGTACGCCATAGGCCATCGGCGCTTCGGTGCCGCCGGCCAGGACCCGGTCGCAGCGGCCCGAACGGATCGCCAGCATGGCTTCGCCGACCGAATGGGCGGAGGAGGAACAGGCCATGGCATAGGTAAAGCTGGGGCCATGGCAGCCGAGCCCCATCGACACTTGCGCGGTGGGCGCATTGACGATCGTCTTGACCAGGGTCGGGCCCTTGGCCTCGTCGCGTTCGACGAGGTTGATCGAGGCCTCTTCCTGGGTCATCAGACCGCCGCCGCCGCAACCGACATAGACCCCGGCGTCGGTCAGGTCCTCAGGCCCCCACCCCGCCGCCGCGACCGCGTCGCGCGCCGCCGCCAGGGCCAGAACCGAAACGCGGTCCATCTGCTTCAGCTCGGCATTGTCGACGGCTTCATCCACGACAAGGCCGCCGGCCCAGTTCTGCATGCGGCCGGGCAGGGTCCGTGTCGCCGGCAACCCCGCGCGATAGAGCGCCTCGAGACCGGCCATATCGGACGCGCCGGGGATGCGGAGACCGACCCCGGTGATGACCACGTCGCTGCCGCTCATCAGGCGGCCCCGTCGGACTTCGCTTCAGGTGCGGCGCCAGGCGCGCCATCCGCCTCGGCCTTCGCCTTGATGACCTGCTCGACCAGGCCGAACAGCTCGTCGACCGACTTGCACGCCTTCAGCTCACGGTCGGGAATGAGAATCTTGAAATGATCCTCGAGCGCCATGACGATTTCAATGATTTCCAGAGAATCGACCTTGAGCTCCTCAAGGGTGGTGGCGTTCCGCACCGCCTCAGGCGTCGCCTTGATCTCTTTGGCCACCATTTCGATGACCACGTCTTTTATAGAAGGTTCGGACGTCATATTGACAAGCCTGCAGTTAGATAAACACAATGAGACAGGCCGCTTGGAGCGGCCTGTTGGTTATATAGTGACATGTCCCGAAAAGAGTATGCCCGTAGCGGCGTTTCGGGTGCAAGCCTTTTTCGGTACTGGAGCGATATGATGTCAGATAGAAACATCATATCGCTCCAGGTCTTTGCTTGGTCGCGCAATTTATCCGAAAAGTGGTGTCCACTTTGTCGGATTGCGCTCTGAAGGTGACATCGGCTCATGTGGCTCTATTTGGGACTTCTGCTTTCGCCACACACGCCGGATTTCGCCGTCGGCGCCTGGATGACCCAGGACAAGAAGGCTGTGATCAAGATGGCGCCTTGCGCGACCGACACAACACATCTGTGCGGCACCATCGAGCAGATTCTGTCCCCGGAGGACAAGGCGGGGCTCGACAACTACAACCCCGATCCCAAACTGCGCCATCTTCCTGTTCTGGGCCTGACCATATTGACCGGCTTCAAGCTGGACGCCAAGGACGTCAAATGCCCCTGGCGCACCGGAAAGGTCTATGACCCCGATTCCGGGAGGAGCTATAGCGATATCGAGCTGTGCGTGAAAGACGCGGACCATATGGTCCTCACCAAGGAACTGCGCATCGGGCCCTTCGAGTCCGGCGTGTCGGGGGAGACCTGGTCGCGGGTGCGCAAATAGCCGTCGCCGGCGCTTTCGGCACCGAAACAAGATTAAATTAACCGTTTCGCGCTTGTTTATGGGGCATGTCCCTTACCGACCTGCTGGGCGCCGACGCCGCCGATTCCTTCAAGACCATGGCCATCTTCGCCCTCGCCTTTGTGCTGGGCGGCGCCATCGGCCTCGAACGCCAGGTGCGCCAGCGCAGCGCCGGCCTGCGCACCATGGTACTGGTCGTCGTCGGCGCGGCCGCCTTCATCCATCTCGGCATGCGCCTGGCCAAGCTCGACGGCGAATTGCGCGTCCTACCCAATATCGTCTCCGGCATCGGCTTCCTCGGCGCCGGCGTGATCATGAAGGAGGGCGAGCACGTCAAGGGGCTGAACACTGCCGCCACCTTGTGGGCCTCGGCCGGTGTCGGCGCCTTTCTCGGCTGCGGCCTTATCCTCGAGGCGCTCATCCTGACCGCGTTCATCCTGGCCGGGAATACCTTGCTGCGCCCGCTCGTCAACTATCTCGACCGCCGGCCGCTCGTCGCCTCCAGCGAGGCGTGCTACACCTTCCACGTCATCTGCAAGGCGGAGGACAGCAATATCGTCCGCGACATCGTCAGCAACACCTTGAAGGACGCGCATTACCCGCACCGCAAGATCGACCTGTTGACCAAGAGCGACGGCACGATCGAGCTGGACGCCCTGCTCAGCCCCCATTCGGCCAAGTCGGAGGATCTCGACGCGATCTGCGTGACTCTCAACGGCCACGCCGAAGTGCTGAGCACCACCTGGCTGGCCAGCGCGTCCGGCTGACCACTCTTTCGGGCGAGCCATTGACATCGCCACGTTTCGCCGGGAAAGACTACCCGCAAACCATCAGACAGGGAAGGACAAGGACCATGCTCGGGCGCCGGAGTCTCATCGTCAATGTTAGCGCTATCATGTTGTCCGGCCTGATGCTGGCCGCCCTGCCCGCCGCGGCGCAGGCGACCGCTCATTCGGGCGACGGCGCGGGCGCCTATGCCACCCATCGCTACCGCAATCTCTTCGCCGAGCGGCTGGGGCATACGCCCGAGGAAACGCACGCCAGGATCGAGGCCACCTTCCAGCAACTGTTCCACGGCGACGGCCAGGAGCAGCGCGTCTATTTCGAGACCGGCGCCAATGCCAACGGCCCTTTGGCCTACATCACCGACTGGGCCAATAATGACGCGCGCACGGAGGGCATGAGCTACGGCATGATGATCGCCGTGCAACTCGGCAAGAAGCGCGAGTTCGACGCCCTGTGGAACTGGTCGAAGACCTATATGCTGATCACGGATCCGAGGAATCCGTCGTACGGCTATTTCGCCTGGTCGATGAATACCGACGGCACGCCGCGCTCGGTCAGCGCCGCCCCCGACGGCGAGGAATATTACGCCATGGCGCTGCTGTTCGCGGCGCGGCGCTGGGGCAACGGCAAGGGCATCTATGACTACCAGGCCGAGGCCGACCGCATTCTGCGCGGCATGCGCCACCATCCCGTGATGACCGCCACGCCGCCACTGCGCATCCATCCCGACGATCCGCCCTTCGTGCCGCCGGACATGCCGTGGCCCAGCCTGAATAGCCGCGAGGCCCAGGCCAAGGCGCTGGCGGACGGCAAGCCCTGGCCGCCCTATCATCCCGATCGCACGCCGCATCCGTCGACAGCCGGCCCGATGGTCGACGATGACCACGCCATGATCCGTTTCGTGCCGGAAACCAGCGTACCGGGCACCGACGCCTCCTATCACCTGCCGGGCTTCTACGAGCTGTGGTCGCGCTGGGGACCGCGCGAGGATCGCGCCTTTTGGGCGCGCGCCGCGACCGCCAGCCGCGACTTTTTCGCCAAGGTCGCCAATGCCCAGACCGGCCTGGCACCCGATCGCAGCACCTTCGACGGCGTGACCGAGCCGTCGTGGGACGGGACGCCCGGCGCGTTCGGCTATGACAGCTGGCGCACGATCAGCAACTGGTCGGTCGACTATAGCTGGTGGGGCAAGGACGACCGCGAAAAGGGCCTGAGCGCGCGCCTGCAAGCCTTCCTCGTCGGCCAGGGCATTCACACCTTCCCCGACCGCTATACGCTCGACGGCCAGCCCCTGTCGGCGCGGCACTCACCGGGCATGGTCGCGGCCGCAGCGGTCGGCGGCCTGGCCGCATCCCCGGGGCCGAATGCCGACGCCTTCCTGCGCGAGCTGTGGGACACGCCCGTGCCGTCCGGCGAGCAGCGCTATTTCGACGGCATGCTCTATCTGATGAGCCTGATGCATCTCAGCGGCGAGTTCCGCATTATCGAGGCGGCGCGATAACGCCTTCCAGCGCGCCCTTCAGCGCGGCGATCACGCCGGCGCGGTTGGGCGCGTCCTCGTAGAGGCCGAACGCCAGCATGCCGTCGGCCAGCATGCGAAACAGATCGGCCTGGGCCCGCAAGGCTTCGCCGCACAGGGCGCCGCCGCTGGTCTTGGCCAGCAACTGGCACAATGCCTCGCGCTGGGCCGGGGCGAATTTGCGCACGATCGCCGCCACCTTGGGATTGCGCGCCGCCTCGGCGTAGATTTCCAGCCGCAGGGCGCTGCGCGACGGCGCCTGCTGGTCGGCCAGGATCTTGTCGGCATCGTCGAGGATGGCCTTTACCAGCGCTTCGTCGCCCATGGCGTGAATGCCGGTCAACGCCATCTGCAAGTGGGCGATGTCGGCGGCGACGATATGCTCGATAATCGCTTCCTTGCTGCTGAAATAGCGGTAGATCACGCCGACGCTGACACCGGCCTCGCGGGCGATCGAGTCCATGGTCGCGCCATGGAAGCCCGAGCGCAGCACGCAACGGATGGCGGCGTCGGCGATCTCCGCTTCACGCGCCTCGCGATTGACCCGCGGCTTCCTCAACCGTTCCACAAAGGCGTTCCGTCCGTCATTAAGTTTTATCCATCTGGTGCTATGCGTCTTGACAGGCTGTGCGCCGCAACATACTGCCATTTTTTTGAGAATGAGCGTTCATTCTATCGAATTCGCGTGCGTGTCAATACCCGCTACCAGTCCTTCCGTTTGCCAAAGCCCTTCGTCTTCAAGCACCTTCCTTCCAAGTCCTGAACAAAGGCCGGTTCCCCATGGCACCCTCCCCGAAGCCATCTCCCGCGAAATTCCTCCCCTTGCTGACCCTCGCGGCCGGTGTGATCGTACTCACGGGGTGTGGCGGCAAGCCACAGGCCTATGGTCCGCAGGGGCCTGTACCGGTCGGCGTCGAGGTCATGCATGTCGAGCCGGTCAACCTGACCACGGAATTGAACGGGCGCACCACCTCGGTCCTGGTGTCGGACGTGCGGCCGCAGGTCGGCGGCCTGATAAAGACGCGTCTGTTCACCGAAGGCAGCCTGGTCCAGCAGGGCCAGGCCCTCTACCAGATCGATCCCGCGCCCTACCAGGCGGCCCTGTCCCAGGCGGAGGGCGCTCTGGCCAATGCCAAGGCAGCGCTGACCACGACGAAGCTGAAGGCCGACCGCTACAAGGAGCTGGTGGCCATCAACGCCATATCGAAACAGGCCAATGACGACCAACAGGCGGCGTTGCAGCAGGCCGAGGCCTCGGTGCAGTCGGCCCAGGCCAATGTCGATACGGCGAAGATCAATGTCGGTTACACCACGGTCACGGCGCCGATTTCCGGCCGGATCGGCCGCTCGAGCTTCACCCCCGGCGCCCTGGTCACCGCCGGCCAGGCGACGGCGCTGGCGACCATCCAGGAGACCGACCGCATCTATGTCGACATCAACCGTTCGGTGTCCGACGTGCTGGCGATGAAACAGGCGATCCAGTCGGGCCAGGTCGGCGCCGCCGACAGCGCCGACGTCACCCTGACGCTCGACAACGGCACGACGTATCCGCTGAAGGGCAAGCTGCAATTCTCCGACGTCACGGTCGATGAGGGCACGGGCACGGTCGATCTGCGCGCTATCTTCCCCAATCCCGACGGCACACTGATGCCCGGCATGTATGTCCGCGCCCAGCTGGCGACGGCCGTGGCCAATAACGGTATCTTGGTGCCTCAGGCCGCGGTGCAGCGCGACCCCAAGGGCAATGCCACCGTGTTTCTGGCAAGCGACGGCAAGGCCTCGGTCCAGCCGATCCGGCTCGGCCAGTCGGTCGGTGAAAAATGGCTGGTGCTGTCGGGCCTGAAGACCGGCGACCAGGTCATCGTCGCCGGCCTGCAGAAGATCGCCCCCGGCGCGCCGGTCAAGGCCAGCGTCGTCACCGGCGGTGAAGAACAATCTGGCGAAGCCCAATAAGGACCGGTCCCATGCTGTCTCGCTTCTTTATCGACCGGCCGATCTTCGCCTGGGTAGTGGCGATCGTCATCATGATGGCCGGCGTGCTGTCGATCTTCAATCTGCCGATCGCGCAATATCCAGATATCGCCCTGCCGCAGGTGAGCATATCCGCCAGCTATCCGGGTGCCTCCGCCAAGACGATCGAGGACAGCGTCACCCAGATCATCGAGCAGAACATGAAGGGCCTCGACGGCCTTGAGTACATGAACTCGACCTCGGACTCGGCCGGCGTCGCCTCGATCACCCTGACCTTCAAGGCCGGCACCAATCCGGACATCGCCCAGGTCCAGGTGCAGAACAAGCTGCAGACCGTGACCGCGCTTTTGCCTCAGATCGTGCAGCAGTCCGGCCTGACCGTGGCCAAGGCCTCGAGCAGCTTCCTGCTGGTGGCCGGCGTCTATTCCGACGACCCCAAAATCACGGGTTCGGACATTTCCGACTATATCGCCTCGCACATCGAAGACCCGATCTCGCGCGTCAACGGCGTCGGCAATATCCAGCTGTTCGGCGGCCAGTACGCCATGCGCATCTGGCTCGACCCGCAGAAACTGGCGGCGGTCAACCTGACCCCGGCCGACGTCATCGCCGCCATCCAGGCGCAGAACACCCAGGTCTCCGCCGGCCAGCTGGGCGGCCTGCCGGCGGTCAAGGGCACGACTCTGAACGCGACCATCACCGCCCAGTCCCGCCTGACCTCGGCCGAGCAATTCCGCGCCATCATCCTGAAGAACAGCTCAACCGGCGCACGCGTGACGCTCGGCGACATCGCCCGCGTCGAACTCGGGGCGGAAAGCTATACCTCCAACGCCAAGTACAACGGCTATCCGGCCTCGGGTATCGCCGTATTGCTGGCGACGGGCGCCAACGCCCTGAGCACGGCGACCGCGGTCAAGGCGGAAATGGCCGAGCTGGCCAAAGGCTTCCCGGCCGGCATGCACTATGTCATCCCCTATGACACGACGCCGTTCATCACCCTGTCGATCCAGGAAGTGGTCAAGACGCTGATCGAGGCCATCGTGCTGGTCTTCGTCGTCATGTTCGTCTTCCTGCAGAACTGGCGCGCCACCCTGATTCCGACCATCGCCGTGCCGGTCGTGCTGCTCGGCACATTTGGCGTCTTGGCGGCTTTCGGCTATTCGATCAACACCCTGACCCTGTTCGCCCTCGTCCTGGCCATCGGTCTGCTGGTCGACGACGCCATCGTCGTCGTCGAAAACGTCGAACGCCTCATGGCGGAGGAAGGATTGAGCCCGCGCGCCGCGACTCGCAGGTCGATGCAGGAAATCACCGGCGCCTTGGTCGGCATCGCCCTGGTGCTGTCGGCCGTGTTCGTGCCCATGGCCTTCTTCGGCGGCTCGCAGGGCGTCATCTACCGCCAGTTCTCGGTGACCCTGGTCTCGGCCATGAGCCTGTCGGTCGTCGTCGCCCTGGTGCTGACGCCGGCGCTGTGCGCCACCCTGCTCAAGCCGGTCGATCGCAACCACCCGCACATCGAAAAGGGCCCGGCCGGCTGGTTCAACAAGTCCTTCAACGGCGCGAGCCGTGGCTACCAGGGCACGGTGCGCAAGATCCTGGGCCAGGGCTTCCGCTACATGGTGCTCTACGCCCTGATCCTGGCAGGCGCGGCCGCGCTTTACGTCGTCCTGCCGAGTTCGTTCCTGCCGGACGAGGACCAGGGCATCATCTTCACGCTCGTTCAGTTGCCGACCGGCGCCACCGAGGAAAAGTCGCAGAAGGTATTGGCCGACGTCCGCAAATATTTCATGGCCGACCCGGCCGTCGACGCGATCTTTACGGTCTCCGGCTTCAGCTTCTCGGGCCAGGGCCAGAACATGGGCATGGCCTTCGTCCGCCTGAAGGACTTCGACAAGCGCGGCGCCGCCAATATGAAAGCGCCCGCCGTCGTCGGCCGGGCCTTCGGCCACTTCATGGCCGACCCCGAAGCCGTGATCTATCCGATCGTTCCGCCGGCGGTGACATCGCTCGGCAACTCGTCGGGCTTCGACATGGAGCTGAAGGACATGGGCGGGCTGGGCCACGACAGGCTGCTGGCCGCGCGCAACCAGTTGCTCGGCATGGCCGCCAAGGATCCCGTGCTGATGGGCGTGCGTCCGAACGGCGAGGAAGACACGCCGCAGCTCGAGGTCAATATCGACCAGGCCAAGGCCGGCGCCATGGGGCTTTCGACCGCTGATATCAATTCGGTGCTGTCGACCGCCTGGGGCGGCCTCTATGTCAACGACTTCATCGACCGCGGCCGGGTGAAGAAGGTCTTCGTCCAGGGCGACGCGCCCTACCGTATGAAGCCCGAGGACCTCGATCGCTGGTATATCCGCAGCAACACCAACCAGATGGTGCCGTTGTCCTCCGTGGCGACCTCGTCCTGGACCTTCGGACCGCCGCAACTGCAGCGCTATAACGGCGACGCCTCGTTCGAGATCAATGGCATGGCCGCGCCGGGCAAGAGTTCGGGCACCGCCATGGCCGAGATGGAAAAACTGGTCAAGCAGTTGCCGCCCGGCATCGGCTACGAATGGACCGGGCTCAGCCTGCAGGAAGAGCAGTCGGGCGCCCAGGCGCCGGCGCTGTACGCCCTGTCGATCTTCGTCGTCTTCCTGCTGCTGGCGGCGCTGTACGAGAGCTGGTCGATCCCGGTCGCCATCATCATGGTCATTCCGCTCGGCGTGCTCGGCGCCCTGCTGGCCATGAAGCTGCGCGGACTGAACAACGATATCTACTTCCAGGTCGGGCTCCTGACCATCATCGGCCTGTCGTCGAAAAACGCCATCCTGATCGTCGAGTTCGCCAAGACCCTGCACGAGCAAGGCATGGGCCTGATCGAGGCGACACTGGAGGCCGTGCGCATCCGCCTGCGGCCGATCATCATGACATCGCTGGCCTTCACCTTCGGCATCCTGCCGCTGACCATCTCCAACGGCGCCGGCGCCGGCGCCCAGCACGCCATCGGCACCGGCCTGATCGGCGGTATATTGTCGGCGACCCTGCTGGCCATCTTCTTCATCCCGCTGTTCTTCGTGCTGATCGAAAAGATGTTCAAGGCCGATGAAAAGCACCTGCTGAAGCTGCAGCGGATGCGTGAGGACGAGGCCGCCGAGGCTGCCGCACCCCCGCCGCCGCACTCGCATTGACCGGGAGACAGATCATGACGAACCCGCCCAGGATTTTGGCCCGCTTCGCGCTCGTCCTGCCCGCCCTGCTCCTTGGCACAGGAACCTTGGGGGCCTGCACGATGACGCCGTATTACCAGCAGCCGGCCCTGGCCGTCGGCGACGCCTGGCCGGTCGCGCCGGGCGACAGTTCGGCCGCGCCGGTCGACGACGGCCTGTCGTGGCAGGCGGTGTTCCACGACGAACGGCTGCAGCGCGTCATTGCCCGCGCGCTCGACAATAACCGCGACCTGCGCGTGGCGATGCTGAATATCCAGAAGGCCCGCGCCGGCTACCGCATGACGCGCGCCGGCCTGTTCCCCTCGCTCGACGCCCAGGGCGCCAACAGCCACTCCCTGACGCCGGCGCCTCTGTCGGGCGTCGGCACGGCGATCGATTCCAACGTCTATTCGGCCGAGCTCGCCGTGCCGGCCTGGGAACTCGACCTGTTCGGCCGCGTGCAATCGCAGACCAAGGCGGCGTTCGAAACCTATCTGCAGACCGCCGAAACCAGGCGCGCCGCCCAGGTGTCGCTGATCTCGGAAACCGCCTCGGCCTGGCTGACGTTCGGCGCCGACCAGGACCTGCTCAAGCTGGCGCAAAGCACGCTGAAGACGCGCCAGGATACGCTCGGCCTGACCCAGCACATGTTCGCGCTGGGCACGGCGTCACAGACCGACCTGCACAATGACGAGATCCTGGCCGAACAGGCGCGCGCCGACGTCGCCCAATTCCAGGCCCAGGTCAATGAGGACCGCGACGCGCTGGTCCTGCTGGCGGGTTCGACGATCCCCGACGCCGACCTGCCCGACGGCCTGCCGGGGGATGACGCCATATTGACGACCCTGCCGGGCGGCCTGCCGTCACAGATCCTGACGCGGCGCCCCGACGTGCGGGCGGCCGAACACGGCATCAAGGCCGCCAATGGCGATATCGGCGCGGCGCGCGCGGCGTTCTTTCCGTCGATCACCCTGACGGGCTCGACCGGCAATGAGAGCCTCGACCTCGGCCATCTGTTCGACGCCCATACCGGCGCGTGGAGCTTCACGCCGGCGATCAACCTGCCTATCTTCGCCGGCGGCTTCAATATCGCCAACCTGAAAAGCGCCAAGACCTCGCGCGACATCGCCGTGGCCCAGTACGACAAGGCCGTGCAAACGGCGTTCCGGGACGTCGCCGACGCCCTGGCGGTGCGCGCCACCATCGAGGACCGACTCGACGCGACCCGCAAGGCGGCGGCGGACGCGTCGGACAATCTCACGCTCGAGAAGGCGCGCTATGACCGCGGTATCGACAGCTATCTCGACCAGCTCGACGCCGAGCGCACCGACTACAGCGCGCAACAGGCGGCGATTTCCGTGCATCTGCTGCGCGACGCCAACCTGGTGACGCTGTACGGCGCGCTGGGCGGCGGCGCGGGACCGGAGACGCCCGAAAAGTAGGTCAGGCTATGCGGAGCGGCTGTTCGAGCCTTGCCGGCCCATGCGCCGCCGGGTCCGAAACCGAGGCGCGGCCGTCCTCCATATGGCCGGCCAGGCGGACATGGGCGCCTTCGCCATGGATGGCGAAGTCATACCAGTTGTGGCTGGCGGCGAGGTCAATTGGCAGCACCTGGCTGGCGCCGGCGCCCAGGGTCAGATCCTGCGCCGCGCGGCCATAGGCTTCGTCGCTGATCTTCAGCGTCACCGGCGCGGCCATCGAATTATGCAGCCGCAGGCCTTCCGCCGTCATCACCGCCGTGACCAAGCCGCCGCGGCCGATGAAATGACGGTGAAAGCCGTTGGGCCCGAGAATCCACAGGTCTTGGTCCAGGCCTTCGAAACGCGCCTTAAGCGACGATCCCGCGGCGACCGTATAGCGCGCCGGGCCGGCCGCCAGGTCGCGGCGGTCATAGACGTGGAAGACGACGGCGCGCACCAGGCTGTGATTGTCGAAGATCACGGCCAGGCCCGAGCCGTCGGCCACGGCCGTGGCTTCCAACGCATAGGGCGTCGAACGGCGCGGCCGCACGCCTTCGTCCTGAACCGGAGCGGCGGCGGCCGGCAGGTCGGGCGTCGACCGGCCTGGCAAGGCGGTCGCCCGGTCCGACGCGTCTTTCGTCGCCGGCAGGCCCTGGACGAAGGACTGATCATCGGGCAAGCTGAAGTCGAAGCACGAGGTCAGGTCGCCGCACACCGCGCGCCGCCACGGCGTGATATTGGGCTCCTTGACCCCAAACCGCGTCTCGATGAAGCGGATGACGCTGGTGTGGTCGAAGACCTCGCTCGACACGAAGCCCCCCTTGCTCCACGGCGACACGGCATAGAGCGGCACGCGCGGCCCCAGGCCATAGGCGCGGTAGCGCAAGGGCTCGTCCTTGCCGACATCGTAATATTCGCCGTTCGTCTCGACCTGTGATGCGCCACGGAAGGTGCCGTCAGGATTGCGCGACGGTACCGACGGCGGCGGCACGTGGTCGAACAGTCCGTCATTCTCGTCGAAATTGACGATCAGCACGGTCTTGGCCCACACCTCCGGATTGGCGGTCAGGGCATCGAGCACGCGGGCGGTATAGTCGGCGCCCTGGGCCGGGCTGGAGGGTCCCGGATGCTCGGAGAAGAGGTCGGGCGCCACCACCCACGAAACCTGCGGCAGCTTGTCCGCCAGCACGTCTTCTTTCAGCTTGTCGAGGTCGCGTGTACGGATGCTGCGGCGGGCCATGTCGACCAGGGGGCCATCCGTCGCCTTGTCGGCGTGGCGATAGAGCTTGAAACCGACTAAGGGGTTGTCGTCGAAATTATTCGCCATGTTCTGGTAGATTTGCCAGTCGATGCCGGCGGCCTGCAGGCGCTCGGGATAGGTGATCCACTCGTAGCCGCCGTGGCCGTGCTCGTCGGACTTGAGCTCGTCATAGGCGTTGTAGATCACCGGGCCGTGGCCCTTGCCGTCGGGGTCGTTGGTGCCGGTCCAGATGAACAGGCGATTGGGATCCGTGCCGGCGTGCAGCGCGCAGTGATAGGCGTCGCACAGCGTAAAGGCCTCGGCCAGGGCGAACTGGAACGGGATGTCGGCGCGGGTGAAATAGGCCATGGCGTGGTTGTGCTTGGCCTTGGGCCAGGCGTCCATGCGGCCGTCGTCCCACGCGGCCTGGGCGTCGGCGAAGGTGTGCGGCGTGCCTTCCAGGCGCATCAGCTTGAAATCGGCCTGGGTGTCGACGTGGAACGGCAGGACCGGCCCGGTTATGCCGTCGCGGGCATCGGGCTGGACCCACACCGTCGCGTTCTTGCGCGCTTGCGTATCGGGCAGCGGAATCGGAAAGCGGTCGCCAAAGCCCCTCACCCCGGACAAGGTACCGAAATAGTGGTCGAAGGCGCGGTTTTCCTGGGTCAGGACGACGATATGCGCGACGTCCTTGATCGTGCCGGTGACGCGTTTGGCCGGGATGTCGAGCGCCCGGGCGATCGCCGGATGCAGCGCGGCGGCCAGGGGAACGGCCTTGAGCAGGGAACGGCGGCTGGGCGCGGACATGGCGTACCTCGGATGCAACGAACGATACCGGGGAGTAGCACGGCAATTCAGACAGTTTTACGAAGGCAGCCCGCGCCGCGCGACCTCGACGAACCGCGCGACATAGGCGTCGGCCGGATGGTCGAGGATGTCCGATGGCGCACCCACCTGCACCACCTCGCCGTCGCGCAAAATGGCTATGCGGTCGCCGATACGCACGGCTTCGGCCAGGTCGTGGGTGACGAAGACGATGGTGTTGTTCGACTTGCGGCGGAGTTCCAGCAACAGGTCCTGCATGTCGGCGCGGATCAGCGGATCGAGCGCGCTGAACGCCTCGTCCATCAGCAGGGTGCCGGTGCCGGTGGCCAGCGCGCGGGCGAGGCCGACGCGCTGCTTCATGCCGCCCGACAACTCGTCGGGATAGGCCGTGTCGCGGCCGTCGAGCCCGACGGCATGCAGCCAGTCGCGCGCCGTGGCATGGGCCTGATCCTTGGCCTCGCCGCGCGCCACCAGACCGAAGGCGGCATTGTCGAGGACGTTGAGGTGCGGCATCAGGCCGAAGCCCTGGAACACCATACTGACCGAACGGCGGCGGAAGTCGCGCAGCGCCTCGGCATCGAGCGTGGTGATGTCCTGGCCGTCGAAAGTGATAGTGCCTGAGGTCGGCTCGATCAGGCGATTGATATGGCGGATCAGGGTCGACTTGCCCGAGCCCGACAGGCCCATGATGACGAAGACGCCGCCGGAGGGGATGTCCAGCGTGACCTCGCGCAAGGCAGCCTTGTCGCCGAACAGCTTGGTGACTTTGCGCAGCGAAATGTTGGCCATCAGCGCGCCCTTCCTGAACGGCCAAAGCCCTGCGAGATGCGGTCGAGCACAAACGCGAGAATAACGATGCCGAGCCCGGCCTCCAGACCCTGGCCGACGTCGAGCGTCTGGATGCCGTTCAGCACCTGCTCGCCCAGGCCGCGCGCGCCGATCATCGAGGCGACCACGACCATCGACAGGGCCAGCATGATCATCTGGTTGACGCCGGCCATGATCGATGGCCGCGCCTGCGGCAGCTCGACGCGCCATAGCATCTGCCAAGGGTCGAGACCGAAGGCGAGACCCGCCTCGCGAATCTCCGGATCGACCTGCTCGAGGCCCAGCGCCGTCAGCCGAATGATCGGCGGCAGGCAATAGATCAGGGTCGCCAGCACGGCCGGCACCTTGCCCAGGCCGAACAGCATCAGGGCGGGGATGAGGTAGACAAAGCCCGGCATGGTCTGCATGGCGTCGAGCACCGGCATCAGCACGGCTTTCAATCCCCGCCAGCGCGCCGCGGCCACGCCCACAGGCAACCCGATCAGCGCCCCAAGCAAGCATGAGATCAGCACCAGGCTGAGCGTCTGGGTCATCAACTCCCAGAGACCAAGCGCGCCGAGGACGAACATCAGCACGCCGACGGCCACGCTCAGGCCGATGCGGCGCGTGCCCGCCCAGGCCAGGGCCATCAAGGCGATGATCAGCAGCCACCAGGGTATAACGCCAAGCACCCCGTCGAGCGCGACGATAACACTGAGCAAGGCGGACGACACGGCGCGAAAGGCGCCCCCGTGCTTGCTGACCAGATTGTCGATGGCGCGATTGACCGGCGCACGGATGGAGATCGTGAACGGGAAGTTCGAGGTCCCGGCCGCCGGACCAGAGGCGGTCTGAAGACTGGCTTCGATACGCGTGGCGGCGTCGGGCGTCACCCAGGCGCGCCACAGGTCCGGCCGGGTCCTGAGAAAGGCTTCCGCCTGGACGTCAGGCGCGGCATGGGCGTCGACAATGGCGACCAGATTGGCGTTCAACAGATCGAGCGGCACCGTCGCTTTGGTGAGGACCGAGGCAATCTCGGCGTGTTGCGCGGCAAAAGCGGTTGACGCGCCCCAGGCGATATCGGCCGGGGGCGCGGTGCAGCCCTGGGCATGGCCGCCGGTCTTGCTGGTCAGGTCCTTCCAGCAGGCGTCACTATAGGGTGGCTCGTTGAGGCGCTTGAGCTTCAGCTTGCCGGCGATAGCGCTGGGCGACCAGTAGTAGAACAGGATCGGCCGCTTTTGCGCGTAGGCCGCGCTGATCGCGGCATCCATGGCGGGACCGGTGCCCGGACGGAAATCGACATAGCGTCCGTCGAGGCCATAGGCGTGCAGCTTGGCCGTATTGACGCCTTCGCAGGTCCAGCCCGACGGGCAGTTGAGGAAACGCCCTTTCGCCGGCTGTTCCGGATCGCTGAAGAGTTTGAGATATTTGGCCTGGCCGAGCTGCGAGACGTCATGCAGCTCGGGTGTCGTCGCCCCCGGGCCTTCGACCATGTAGTCCGGCACGTACCAGCCTTCGCTGGCCCCGGTGAACGGGTGGCCGAGCGCCTTGACCTTGCCGGCGTCGGCGGCCTTTTTCCAGGTGTCGCTGCGGCTGACCCACTCCTCGGCGATGATCTGGATGTCGTCATCGCCGAGGGCCTGTTCCAGGGTCACCGTATTGCCGGGCACGGCGTCGGTCTTGCAGCCATAGCCGCGTTCCACGACCTGGCGCATCACGGCGGTCAGGAACTCGCCGCTTTCCCAGTTCAGCCCGGCGAATTTGACGGTCCTGCCGTGGCACGCATCCGCCGCGGCAGCAGGACCGGCCAGCAGCATCAGCCCCAGCAGGGTCGGCCAGATCCAGGCAAGGCGATTGAAAAGGTGCATGGCGGGCACACAACCATCTTGGATCGCCAAGCACAAGCCAAAGCAAGAAGCCCCTCCACCACCCTTCGCTTCGCTACGGGCGGTCCCCCTCCCCGAACAAGTCGGGGAGGTACAAGAAAATCAATGCCTTATTGTACCTCCCCGGCTTGACCGGGGAGGGGGACCGCCGGCCAGCACTTGAGATGCACAGTCTTGAATGGCCGGGGGTGGAGGGGCTTCTTGCTTACTGGAACACGCACGACCCTTGCCACCCCCTCCCCAGGCACCTACCTATGCGGCATCCGCCACAGGAGCCTCCCATGACCGATCGTCAGACCAATATCCCCGGCCCCGACCATCCGATTATCATTACGCCGACGGACGGCCAGGTCGTCGTCACGCTTAACGGACGCATGGTCGCCGATACGCGCCGCGCGCTGACGCTCAAGGAAAGCACCTATCCGGCGGTGCAATATATTCCGCTCGCCGATGTCGATCCGGAGTTGCTGGCGGCCAGCGATCACACGACCTGGTGCCCCTACAAGGGCGAGGCCAGCTATTACAGCCTGCCCATCGGCGGCGCGCGTTCGGTCAACGCCATCTGGAGTTATCGCCAGCCGCACGACGCCGTCGCCGCCATCAAGGATCACGTCGCCTTCTATCCGGACCGCATCGACGCGATCGAGGTTCAGCCGGCCTAGAGCGGGTTTTGATCCACCAAAACCCGCTCTAGGCCTTTGTTTTGTCGTGCAATTTATCCGAAAAGTGGTGTCCACTTTATCGGATTGCGCTCTAGCCCCCTACATCCCCGGCGGGCAAGGGTGGTCCGCACCGCGCGTGTCGCAGACCTGAACACGCTTCAGATAGGTCACGGCCGGCTTTCCGAGGTCGGCCGTCATGTCTTGGCGATAGGCGTACTGGATGTTGTACAAAGCATCCTTGCCGGCGATGATCTTCATGAAAAAGCTTTCCGGCTTCCCCGTCGCCGGATTCATCGGGCAGTCGGCGACCCAAATAGAAAAGGCATAGCCGTTTTCGGTGCCCTCGGTGACTTTCTGCGACTGGATGCCGGCGCAACCGCCCTTGATGGACTGCAACATGCCGGTGGCGAATTGATCCGGTGTCGCCTGCACATGCATGACCATCACCGTGATCATGGTGGACCAGTCCTGCACGGTCTCGGCCTGCGGCACATATTCGCTCAGGCTTCCGGTCGGCGTCGCCTCACGCGTTCCGACCTTGTATCCTTGCGGGAGCGGAGACAGGACATTTTCGCCGTCGAGACCGGCTGTGGCCTGTCCGGCCGCCAGGCACACCGCCAAGGCGGCAATCGCCGCGATACCATACTTGATCATTAGTCCCCCCAAAATGGTCAGACCGGCACCATGTCTGACTCAAGCCGATAAGTCCACAGTCCAATGCAACCGCCAGTTAAGCCTTAAACGGCATCACGCCTCTATAATTACCGAAATTTAATCAGGACTCTATGCATCCGATGCCCCCTCCCCGCGCCTCTTGATCTCGGGGCGCTATTCAGGCGCCAAGCCGTCAGCGGGGATCAGACATCATGCCGAATCTGCGATCGATTATAATCTATCTCACGGTCGCATTCGGCATGGCCTGGGCGTTCTGGGGGCTGACCTGGCTGATCAGCAAGCACGCCCTTGATCTTCCCCTCCTGCCGTTCCTGTTCATCGGCTCTTTCGGTCCCTTCGTCGCCGCGGCCGTAACCACCCTCAGCGAGGGCGGCTTTCGGCGCATGTGGCGCTTTTTCGCCCGCGGCTTCGACCCGCGCATGGGCTGGGGCGTCTTTCTGGTGTCCTTCTTCCTGATGCCCCTGATGGCTGTCGTCGTGGAGGTCGCGCATGCGCACCTCAAGGGGACTGCGCCGCATTTCACCATGACGCTGGCGGACTTCCCGATGAGCTATCTGTTCCTGTTCGTGCTCGGCGGGACCTTGGCGGAGGAATATGGCTGGACCTTGCTGTCCGAAAAGCTCGAAGCCGTCATGCCGCTCAAGGCGTCGACCCTGGTCCTGGGGTCGATCTGGGCGCTGTGGCACCTGCCGTTGTTCTATATCATCACCAAGGGCGCCATCCAGGGCTATACGCCGTTCCATGTCTTCTTTGTCGCCACGGTCGGCATGCGCTTCCTGTTCGCCTGGGCCTATCACCGCGGCAACTACAACATCCTGTCCAACATGCTATTCCACACGGCCTCGAACCTCGCCTATAGCCTCGCGGCGATCGCGCCCGATCCCGGGGACCTGACGACCGGCCGGCTATGGATGTTCGCGGGCCTGACCTGGGTCTCGGCCGTCGTCCTGTGGGTCGTCGCGCCGCCGCGCCCGAAGGGCCCGCCACCCGAAGCGCTCCCGAGCAAAGCTACGGAAACAGGAACGCCGTCGTCGAGTCGACAATAGCCTCAAGTTCGGCACGGCCGGCGCCGGCTCGGGCGCGGACCAGCAGGTTGCTGGTCGTGCCACTGATGAACTGGGTCAGCAGCTTGGGATCGGCATCCTTGCTCAAGAAGCCCATGGCCTTGGCGGTGGCGAAAAAGCTTTCGAAACGGCGGTCGAAGCCCTCGATCGTGCCTTGCAGCATCTCCAGGATCGATTCGTGCTGCGGCGCGTCGGTCAGGGCCGTGCACATGAAGGCGCAACCCAACGGATGCTCGGCCTCGCCCGTATAGGCGCGGATCATGACGTCGAAATAGCGGCGGATAATGCCGCGCAAGCCGCCGGTGCAGCCGTTGCAGGTCAGGACCTCGTCCAATTGGTCGGCGATCTGGCGCTGATAGCGCTCCATGGCCTTGATGTAGAGGGCTTCCTTGTCGCCGAAGCCGGCATAGAGGCTGGGGCGGTTGACGCCCGTGGCCTCGACCAGGTCGTCGAGCGAGGTCGCGGCGAAGCCCTTCATCCAGAAGACTTCCAGCGCTTTTTCCAGCACCACGTCGGGATCGTAGGCGCGCGGCCGACCGCGTTTGCGGGCGACGGCGCAGCAGGCAGCGACATCCAACGCCTGGTCGCCGCAAAATTCAGGGGTGAGATCGAAACCGGTCTCGGATTTGGCGTCCAGGGACTCCATGAAAACTGTACTCCTCGGTCCAACCCCTGCTGACACGTTTTGGCGGTGGACGGCTTTAAACCGCTCTTAGCCCACAGACTAACGCCCTTTTCGTTCAAGTTCCAGTCCCCGGAAACAGTCTCCGGCGGGACGCCTTGGCGCTTGACTTTTAAGGGCTTCGTTCGGCCTAACATATTTTTATGCCGATTAGTACAAAAATATGTTTACAAAATGGCTTGGCCCCTCTATTAATGTGCGGGTCAGTACATAAATAGGTGGTGTCCGGGGCGTATCAAGCCCGGAGCCCCAATCCTTGCGCAAAAGCTTCCTCCCCCAATAGAAGGCATGTCCTCATGTCGCATATTCACGCCCTTTCCGTCGTCACGCGGCGCTACAGCAAGACGCTCCTGGCGTCCGTCGCCGTCCTGGCCGTGCTCGGCACCGCCAGCATCGCCACCTTGTCCTTCACCTCCCAAGCCCGGTCCCAGGCCGCCGCGATTCAGGCCGTGCCGGTTTCGGTCGCCGTCGTCACCGAACAGAATGTCGCCGCCTGGAACGATTTCTCCGGCCACCTCGAAGCGGTGGATCGCGTCGAGATCCGGCCGCGGGTGGCCGGCGCCATCAAGGCCATCCACTTCCGCGAAGGCGCGCTGGTCAAGGCCGGCGACCTCTTGGTCACCATCGACCCGGCGCCGTTCGAAGCCGAAGTTGCCCGCGCCCGTGCCGACGTCGCCGCCGCCAGCGCGCGGCTGACGCTGGCCACCTCCGAACAGGCGCGCGCCCAGCGTTTGTGGGACGATCACGCCATCGCCCAATCGGAGCTGGAAAGCAAAACCAACGATCTCAAGGCCGCCCAGGCCGGGGTCGACGCCGCCCAGGCCGAGCTGCAAACCGCCAGCCTCAACCTGTCCTATACGGAGGTCCGCGCCCCGGTTTCCGGCCGCGTCGGCAAGATCGAGGTCACGGCCGGCAACCTGGTCGCCGCCGGTCCGTCGTCCCAGATGCTGACCACCCTGGTGTCGATCAGCCCGATCTACGCCTCGTTCGACGCCAATGAAGCCGTCATCGACCGCACGCTCGCCGATCTCAAATCGACCGGCAGCGGTGACAATACGCTGGCGCGGGTGCCCGTGACGCTGGAAACCGACAGCAATGGCGGCCAGCCGATCCAGGGTCACCTGCAACTGATCGACAACCAGTTCGACAACACCTCGGGCACGCTGCGCGCCCGAGCGGTGTTCGACAATACCGACGGCCAGCTGATCCCCGGCCAGTTCGTCCGCGTCCATATGGGCGCCGCCGAGGCCAAGCCGGCGATTCTGGTCTCCGAACTGGCGGTCGGCACCGACCAGGACAAGCGTTTCGTCTATGTCGTCGGCCAGGACCACAAGGTCAGCTACCGCGAAGTGACGCTGGGCGCCCAGGCGCCCGACGGTCTGCGCATCGTCACCTCGGGCCTCAAGGCCGGCGAGAAGGTCGTGGTCGACGGCGTCCAGCACGTCGGTCCGGGCTCCGTCGTCGCCGAACAGATCGTCCGCATGGATAAGCCCGCCACGGCTCCGACCGCATAGGCTACACAACGCCTCTTGCCCTCTCCCCGTGCGAACGGGAAAAGCCGGCCAGCAAAGCCCGTCAGGCGCAGATGGGCGGCGCGGGCCGGCGAGGCTGAGGGGCAAACCGTCAACCGAAGGCCCCTCACCCGCTCGCGTTCACTTCGTTCCGCTCCCGTCCTCTCCCCGTAAGAAACGGGGAGAGGGCAAGTGGGGCGGATGTGATCCGAGAATAACCACGGTCGCACGCGATCGGGGTCAGGGGCCCCTTGCACCTGAATTTCAACCCCATTGAAGGGGGCTCTTATGAACCTCTCCAAATTTTTCATCGATCGGCCGATCTTCGCCGGCGTGCTGTCGCTGCTCATCCTGGTGATGGGCCTGTTGGCGCTGAAAACCCTGCCGATTTCCGAATATCCCGAAGTCGTGCCGCCTCAGGTCGTCGTCCGCGCCATCTATCCGGGCGCCTCGCCCGCCGTCATCGCCGAGACCGTCGCCGCCCCCATCGAAGAGTCGGTCAACGGCGTCGAGAACATGCTCTACATGTCCTCGCAAGCGACGACCGACGGCACCATGACGCTGACCGTCACCTTCAAGCTCGGCACCAATGCCGACCTGGCCCAGCAGATGGTGCAGAACCGCGTGTCGCAGGCGGAGGCCCGCTTGCCGGCCGACGTCCGCGCACTGGGCGTCACCACGGAAAAGAGCCAGTCGTCCCTGCCGATGGTGGTGCACATCCTCTCGCCCAACGGCCGTTATGACGTCAACTATCTGCGCAACTACGCCCTGATCCACATCAAGGACCGCCTGCAGGCGGTCAAGGGCGTCGGTCCCATCCAGATGTTCGGTGGCGGCGACTACGCCATGCGCATCTGGCTCGACCCGCAAAAGGTCGCCGAACGCGGCCTGTCGGCGGGCGATATCACCAACGCCGTCCGTTCGGAAAACGTCCAGGCCGCCGCCGGCTCGGTCGGCGCGTCACCCGGCTTGCCTTCCAATGTGCTGCAGATGTCGGTCAATGCCGAAGGCCGTCTCAAGACCGAGGACGACTTCCGCGACATTATCGTCAAGACCGGCGCCGACGGCTCGGTGACGCGTCTGGGCGACGTCGCCCGCATCGAAATGGGCGCGTCCGACTATTCGCTTCGCTCGCTGCTCGACGGCAAGGCCGCCGTCGGTATCCCGATCTTCCAGACCGCCGGCGCCAATTCGCTGCAACTCGCCCATGACGTCAAGGCGACCATGGCCGAGCTGAAAAAGTCCATGCCGGAAGGCGTCGACTACCGCATCGCCTACGACACGACCGAATACGTCCAGGAATCGATCGACTCGGTCATCCACACCCTGCTCGAAGCCAT
>OUWB011209526.1_pt1 | contig 55240 bp, 51 predicted proteins | sample 1779821 | NCBI WGS metagenome assembly OUWB01 (sample SAMEA3914806, study PRJEB12502) | metagenome | biome: forest; material: soil | place: Canada | collected 2011-08-03 | depth 0.1 m
GAGCGGCAAATCAAGCGCGGCTCGCATCGCAGCACCGTCGAACTCGAAGGTGCAATCCGCAATTACCTCGACTTGTATAACGCCGATCCGACTCCTTTCGTCTGGCACAAGACTGCCGATCAAATCATCGAATCGGTTGGACGATTTTGTGCCCGAATTAATGACTCAGGACACTAGCCGGTCAGGTATTCGCGCAACACCAGCCAGCGCTGTTTCTTCGCATCGAGCGTCAAGGTATAGGCCGGGCTGGAAGAAGGTAGGTCGATCAACTGCAAATCCTGCATGGCGCCTGCCAATTGGCGCCGCCCGATCTTCGCTGCCGTGCCGCCATTGAATCCCACGACACGCAGATGAGGCAAGGTGGCCACCAGATCGGCCAGCGCATTGTGCGTTTCGTTGCGGATCGCCGCGTCGAGGCTGCCAGGCCGTTCCGCTTCGGCAATCACGTCCCACAATCCGACGCGATGTGCCAACAGCATGAGCAGTCTGTCTTCATAGGCCAGCGCACGCAAGTCGGCGCCGATTACCGCGCCCACCAATTCCCAGAACCTGTTTTGCGGATGCGCATAGTATTGCTGCACGTCGAGCGAACGTTCGCCAGGCAGGCTGCCCAACAGGAGCAGGCGTACGTTGGCGTCCACTACAGGCGGGAAGCTGCGTTTGCGCGGCACGGAAAGCGGGGAGTCAGTGGCCATTGTTGCCGGATGATTTCGACAAACTTCGTTGTCGTCAAGGCGAAGAGAAATACTTTGCGCAATTATGGCATACGCGACTGTTTCCCGATATTCTGCGCAGCGCATCAATGGATGCGCGAGGCGAACATGGGGCAATATCCAGACAACATGAGAAGCGCATCGGACCGGCCTCTCTATAGCATCCCTGTTTTTCTCCCTCGCTCGATAAAACTATAATAAGATTGCATCAAATCCAGGCGTCGTGCCGTTTTGAGGCATTGAAGTCGGGACGAAAAAATCATACAAACAGAGTTGTGGGCTGCCGTCTCATTGCAGATATCAGCCTTCAAAACTCATGACAGGGGATGGAAACAATGAAACGACTCGGCGCCGCATTGGTTTTCTTTTGTTTGGCAGCATCGGCTTACGCGGTTCAGGAAGTGACGCTCAAAGATGTTCCGCCGCTGCAGCCCATCCATTACTGCAAACATTCGGACGGCAATATCCAGCCGCAGAATGGGCCGTGCGATTCGGGCGACACCGACGTCGGCGACGCCAAGGCAGAACTGCAGCCGGACGGGCACACCATCATCTATCACGAAGCGCCGCAGCAGGCCGCTCCCATGGAGACGAACCGCCCCACAGTCTTTGCTTCCAGCCCGGTCCTGAATCAGGACGATCACGCCCCCAAAATGACCCTGCTCGAGGGTTGGAAGCACATAGGAAAATGGCTGCTCTTTGCCATTGTGATCGGTGTGCTGGCAAAATTCACCAATCGCTCGTTCTTCCTTTGGCTCATCATCGGCTTCGTATTGCGCGCTGTATTGGTTGCGGTAAACGTCATGGCGTTTTGAAGGTATGCGGATAGCGCATCCTGCGCGATCCGGCTTGTTAAGGCAAAATCCATAGTGGAAGTGGATTCCCCCGACTCGACCCATCGTTTCCAACAGGTGCATCCCCATGTCGCAACCCATTCTCCTCATCACCGGCGCCAGCCGCGGCATAGGCGCCGCCACCGCGCGCCTGGCTGCCGCGCGCGGCTATGCCGTCTGCATCGCCTACCGAGAGCGGCGCGATGCCGCCGATGCCATGGTGAGCGAGATCGAACAGAGCGGCGGGAAGGCGATTGCGGTTCAGGCAGATGTGGCTGACGAAGCGCAAGTGGTGCGCCTGTTCGAAACCGCGGACCGTGAACTGGGCCGCTTGACGGCGCTGGTCAACAACGCGGGCGTGCTGGAGACGCAGATGCGCGTCGACCAGATGGATGCGACGCGCATCAACCGCGTGTTCGCGGCCAATGTCACCGGCAGCTTTCTATGTGCGCGCGAAGCAGTGCGGCGCATGTCGACTTCGCACGGCGGCGCGGGTGGGGCGATCGTCAATGTTTCGTCGGCCGCGTCGCGCATCGGCTCGCCCGGCGAATATGTGGACTATGCGGCGTCCAAGGCGGCTGTCGATACCTTCACCATTGGCCTTGCCAAGGAAGTGGCGGCCGAGGGCATACGGGTGAACGCGGTGCGCCCTGGCGTGATCTATACCGAGATCCACGCCAGCGGCGGCGAGCCGGGACGCGTGGACCGCGTCAAGAGCGCAATTCCCATGCAGCGCGGCGGGTTGGCCGAGGAAGTGGCGCAGGCCGTGTTGTGGCTGCTGTCGGACGAAGCGTCCTACACCACCGGCGCCTTGCTCGATGTTACGGGCGGGCGTTAGCATTTTGCCGCACTGCACGTGGCACGCCGATGCGATGCCGGTCTATCATGGGACCATGATCCCGACCCTGTCGTCGCAATAAATGGCATCCTCGTCTCCCACGCAGCTCTATCTTTGGCGCGCGGCGGCGCTGGTGATCGGCCCCGCCATCGATTCGCGTCTGCACAGCCATTTCGCGCTGCAATTGAGCGTGGGTATCGACGGACCGTTCCGCGCGCGCTTTGCCGCTGCCGACGATTGGCAGAACACGCAGGCCGCGCTGTTTGCACCCAACCAGCCGCACCAGATCGACGGTGAAGGCGTGCTGGCGCATCTGTTCCTTGAGTTGCCCTGGCGCGCCGTCGCACTCGATAGCCGATTGCAGGCGTCGTATGGCGCGACGGCGGCCTTTGCCGAGACGCGCGGCATGCTGTCGCGATTGACGGCGGGGCAGGTCGTGGATGCCGATCAAGCCATGGCGCTGGCCATGCAAGCGGCGCGCACCTGGGCCGCTGCCGCGTTGAGCGCGCCGGTTGCGCCGCGCGCGCTGTTCGATACGCGCATCAAGGCGGCGCTGGCAGCAATGGCGGTCAACCCGGCAAACGATGCTGCAACGCTGGCTGGCCTGGTGCATCTGTCGCCCTCGCGCTTTACACATTTGTTCCGCCAGCAAACCGGCATGTCGGTGTCGCGTTACCTGTTATGGAACCGCTTGCTGACGGCAATCGAGGCGGTGGCCGGCAGGGCCAGCACCACTGTTGCGGCGCATCAAGCGGGTTTTGCCGATCTGGCCCACATGAGCCGCAACTTTTCCGCAACGTTTGGCGTGGTGCCTTCCGAGCTGCAAAAGATGACCATTGCGTTCAAGCGCGAGGCGTTGTGAGGGCGTAACATATTCTCATCGTGGAGTTACGTTACTCAAATAACAAAACCTTGGAGACAACATGGAAACCGTGAAGCAGCGTCAGATCGATATCCTGCTGGACAAATACAGCGAGAGCCATCGCAACCCGGTCAATGAATTGATCCATTGCGTGTGCGTGCCGGCCATCGTGCTGTCCTTCCTCGGCATGATCTGGGCGGTGCATCCCCTGGCTGCCTTGGCCGTGACTATCGTCTCTCTGCTGTATTACGTCAGCCTGTCGCTGCCGTTTGCGTTCGGCATGCTGGTGATGTCGTCCGCCATGCTGTGGCTGCTTGAATTCATGCCGCAATCGGCTGTGCTGCCCGGGTCCATCATCGTCTTCGTCGTGGCGTGGATCGGCCAGTTCATCGGGCACAAGATCGAAGGCAAGAAGCCGTCGTTCCTGGATGACCTGCGCTTCCTTTTGATCGGTCCGCTATTTGTGCTGGGCGTGCTGTTCCGCCGCCTGCGCATCGAATATTAATTCTCCATGCGCATCGCGATTTTAGGCGCAGGTTCGATCGGCGCCTATCTCGGCGCCTGCCTCATCGCCGCCGGGGCCGGGGTGGTGCTGATCGGCCGCGCGCGCATGGCGCAGCAGATCGCCGGGCATGGCTTGCACACGAGCGATCTGCATGGCCGCAAGCATGATCTTGCCGCTGCGCAGATCCACTACGAACAAGACCCCGCCGTGCTGGGCGAGGCGGACCTGATTCTGGTCACGGTCAAGAGCGCCGATACGGCAGAGGCCGCGCAACTGATCGCCGCCCACGCCGGCGGCGGCGTGCTGGTGGTGAGTTTTCAGAACGGCATCGGCAATGCCGAAGTGTTGCGCGCCGCGCTGCCGCATTGTGCCGTGCTGGGCGGCATGGTGCCGTTCAACGTGGTGCAGATGGAAGGCAACCGCCTGCATCGCGGCACCGAGGGCGAATTGATGCTGGAAGCTTCGCCGGCTCTCGAAGGCTGGAAGGAAGTTTTTGCCGTCGCCAGCTTGCCGCTGGTCGAGGTGCGGGATTTTCGCGCTGTGCAATGGGGCAAGCTGCTGCTGAATCTGAACAACCCGGTCAACGCGCTTTCGGGCCTGCCGCTGAAGACCGAGCTTTCGCAGCGCGCTTATCGCCGCTGCCTGGCCGATTCGATCGAAGAAGCCGTGGGCGTGCTGCATGCTGCGGGAATCGAACCGGCCCAAATTGGGCGCATCGGCCCGCGTCGTTTGCCTATGCTGCTGCGTCTGCCCGATTTCGTGTTCGCGCGGCTTGCCAAAGCCATGCTGCGCATCGATCCCGAAGCGCGTTCTTCAATGTGGGAAGATTTGCAGGCGGGGCGGCGCACCGAAGTCGATTATCTCAATGGCGCGGTGGTCAAGCTGGCCGAATCGGTCGGGCGCGATGCACCGCTCTCGCGCCGCGTGGTGCAGTTGATGCGGCAAGCGGAAGCGGGCGAGATCAAGGGACTGTCGGGGCCGCAGTTGCTTACCGCCTTGCACGGCAACTGAACTCCCTTTGCCCGCTTGCGGGCGAGGAGTTCGTTACGCCATCTCAAACGCCATCAATCCAGGCGCAATCAATTTGCGCCTGGCTGGGGCATGCTGTCATGCGTTTGCGGCGTGGTATCCACCGGCACCGTCACTGTCAGCTCGCGCAAATCGCCGCCTCCGCCCACACTGCCCGTCGTCGTGCCTTCACGCTGGCGGCGTTCGCACAGATCGCGGTCGTCCGCATTCTTGAACGCCTGGCAGCGCGCCGTGGCGTTGGCTTCGAAGTTGCTGTTGTACTTGGTGAGACGGCCGGTCTTGGCATCATTGAACGCGGCAGCAGCTTCACGCAGGCAGGTTTTCTTGCCTTCGGAAGTCTGGCCATTCAGGCAGTCTGCCTTTTGTTTCTGGTAAGTGGCTTGCGCATCGGCGTTGGATTCGGCATGCGCTGCGCTCATGGCAACAGCCGGCAGCAGGCAGGCGAGTGCCAGATGGCGCAGGAGGGGCAGGGGGCGTATCACGCCGGTACGATCATTCGCTCGGATGGTTTGCATGATCATTTCCTTTCAGTAAAACCGCTCCAGCTTTGCCGGGGAATGGCTCTGCATTTACTGCAGAAAAAAGCATTCCCTCCACGCCGGATGGCGCGGAATTTGACTATGGAGCAGGGGCTTGCCGAATTGGAGTCGCTTTATCGCGAAAGATTCAATGTTGCTGAAATGGAAGTTCCGATGAGTTCGGACGGAAAGGCATGATGGACAGCAAGCGACTAACGGCGCGGCGCCATGGCGTTCCCAATGATTACCAGCACCGGCCCGGCAAAACCGGTCAGGCCGTTCTGCAATTCGCCTAGTGTGAGATGCAGGATGCGTTCCTCGGGCAGGCTGCAATTTTCGATCACGAGTACCGGCGTCGAAGCAGACCGCCCCAATGCCAGCAAGGCTTGCGCCGTTTGCACGGCTTCACGCCCGCCCATGTATTGCACCAGCGTGTCGCAATCGGGAAAGGTCAGCGGTGCGCTGTGATCCGGCGCGGAAGAGGAAGTGAAGAAGGCCACGCTGCGCGCCACGCCGCGCTTGGTCAACGGCTGTCTGCTCGAAGCCGCGGCGGCGAAGGCCGTGGTGATGCCAGGGACGACTTCGACGGCAATGCCGGCCGCCTCGAGCGCATGGAGTTCTTCGTCGGCGCGGCCGAACAGCATGGGGTCGCCGCCCTTGAGACGCACGACGACGGCGTGCCGCTGTGCGCAATCGAGCAACTGCCGGTTGATCGATTCCTGTTGCGCCGAGGTCTTGCCGGCGCGCTTGCCCACGGCAATCTTCTCTGCCTGCGGGCACAGCGCCAGCATTTCCGCCGTCACCAGCGCATCGTGCAGTACCACGTCGGCTTGCGCCAGGATGCGCGCGCCGCGCACGGTGATAAGGTCGGCCGCTCCGGGGCCGGCGCCGATCAGGTAGACCTTCCCCGTCATTTTAGAATTTCCTGAATGGTTGAAAACCATTCAGGACACGACGCTCCCCTCGCCCGTAGGCGGGAGAGGGGGTGGGGCAGGCGGCGAACCCGATGAGCGCGGTACTAAAGTCGCTGTCTTCCATTTACACTTACGGCTTTGCGGCGAGGCCGATCATGCCCGCCGCCACCGTCTGGTGCGTCACTTCATCGATCAGGATGAAGGAACCCGTGGCGCGGATGTGGGCATAGTCGTCGGCAGCCAGCGGCTGCTGCACGGTCAGGTGGATGCGCGCGATGTCGTTGAGCTTCAAGCCTTCGCCGATTCCTCCGATTGCGCGCTGTTCCTGGGTATTCACGTCGAGCAGCGTTTCGATCTTCGCCACCCGCGCGGCAACCAGGCGCGTGGTGTGCTTGAGCCAGTATTTGCGACGCACGTCGAGCGGTTCTTCCGACAGCCAGCACACATCGGCCACCACGTTCTTCAACAGTGTGGCCGGTTGCTTGGCCGAGACCAGCATGTCGCCGCGCGAGATGTCTAGGTGTTCGTCGAGCAAGATGGTGACCGATTGTCCCGCCGTCGCCGATTCGAGCGAAGCGCCCAGCACCTGGATATCCTTCACCGTGGCGCTCTGGCCGCCGGGTTGCACGGTGAGCTTGTCGCCGCGCCTGACCTTGCCCGCTTCGATGCGGCCCATATAGCCGCGGAAATCGTTCGCTTCGTGGCCCTTGTGGCGCGCCACCAGCTGCACCGGGAAGCGCAGCGGCTCTTCATGCGCCTCGTCGTAGACCGACAGCGATTCCAGCAGTTCGATCAAGGTTGGGCCCTGATACCAGGGCGTCTTGTCGCTCAGGCTCACCACGTTGTCGCCGGCCAGTGCCGACAGCGGAATCGGATGCACGTCCTTCAAGCCGAGCTGATCGGCAAAGGCGCGGTAGGTCTTCACGATACGGTCGTATACGGTCTGGTCGTAGTTCACCAAGTCCATCTTGTTGACCGCGACGATGACGTGTTCGATCTGCAGCAGATGCGCGATGGTCGAATGGCGCTTGGTCTGGATCAGCAAGTCCACGCCGCCGTCCTCATGCAATTTGACCTTGGACACATCGATCAGGATGATCACGGCGTCGGCCGTCGAAGCACCGGTGACCATGTTGCGCGTGTATTGCTCGTGGCCGGGGGTATCGGCGATGATGAACTTGCGTTTGGGCGTGGCGAAATAGCGGTAAGCCACGTCGATCGTGATGCCTTGCTCGCGCTCGGCTTCCAGACCGTCGGTGAGTAAAGACAGATCGATCGTTTCGCCCGCCGTGCGCTTGTGCTTGGCGCGCGCCACGGCGGCCAGTTGGTCGGCGAAGATGCCCTTGCTGTCGAACAGCAGGCGGCCGATCAACGTGCTCTTGCCGTCGTCCACCGAGCCTGCCGTGATGAAGCGCAGCAGGCCGCGCTCTGTCTTCGTGTCGGAATCTTGTACAGCAACTACCGCGTTCATCAGAAATACCCTTCTTTTTTACGTTTTTCCATCGAGGCTTCGGACGTCTGGTCGTCCATGCGCGTGGCGCCGCGCTCGGTGATTTGTGTGACGGCCGTCTCGGCAATGATGGCTTCAACGGTCGCAGCGTCGGATGCAACCGGGCAGGTGCACGAGATGTCGCCCACGGTGCGGAAGCGCACCATCTGCGTCTCTACGGTCTCGCCATCCCTGGCCGGGGTCAGATCGGTCAGCGGCACCAGCAAGCCGTTGCGCGGGATCACCTGGCGCTCATGCGCATAATAGATCGACGGCAGGTCCAGCTTTTCGCGCGCGATGTATTGCCACACGTCGAGTTCGGTCCAGTTCGAGATCGGGAACACACGCATGTTTTCGCCCGGATGGACGCGCGTGTTATACAAGTCCCACAATTCGGGGCGCTGGGCCTTGGGGTTCCATTGGCCGAATTCGTCGCGGAATGAAAAGATGCGTTCCTTGGCGCGTGCCTTCTCCTCGTCGCGCCGCGCGCCGCCGATGCAGGCGTCGAACTTGAATTCGGCAATCGTCTCCAGCAGCGTTACCGCTTGCGCGGCATTGCGCGAGTCGGTTTGCGGATTGCGCAGGCGCACCGTGCCGCGCTTGATCGAATCTTCCACCGAGCGCACGATCAGCTTTTCGCCGAGTTCGGCGGCGCGCCGGTCGCGGAATTCGATCACTTCGGCGAAGTTGTGGCCGGTGTCGATGTGCACCAGCGGGAACGGGAAGCTGCCCGGGCGGAAGGCTTTTTCGGCGATGCGCAGCAGCACGACAGAATCCTTGCCGCCCGAGAACAGCAGGGCCGGATTGGCGCATTCTGCCGCCACTTCGCGCATGATGTGGATGGCTTCCGATTCGAGCCAATCGAGGTGGCGGTTGCTCGCGGCATCGGCAAACATTTTTTCTACGACGGTATTCATGTTGTTGTTTCTGTCGGTACTTGCTTGATTCTGATCAATTTGCCGTCGACGACGTGCAAACCGCATTCCTTCGAGTCCGGGTTTTCCCACCACCAGCGCCCCGCGCGCACGTCTTCGCCGGGTTCAATGGCGCGCGTGCACGGCTCGCAGCCGATGGAAGGACACCCCTTGTCATGTAGTGCATTGTAAGGCACCTTGTTGGCCCGAATGTAGTCCCAAACGTCGTTTTCCGACCACTCGGCCAACGGATTGAACTTGACCAGGCCGTGGCCGGCGTCGAACTCCTCGACTTGCAATTCGCCGCGCGTGGCGGCTTGGCTGCGGCGTTGCCCGGTGATCCAGGCATTTTTGCCGGCCAGCGCACGTTGCAATGGTTCAACTTTGCGGATACGGCAACATTCCTTGCGCAACGCTACGCTCTCGTAAAATGCGTTCGAACCATGTTGGGTCACATATTGCTCGACGGCTTTGGCTTCGGGGTGGAACAGCTCGACCTCATAGCCATAGGTGTCGCGGATCTTGTCCAGCACGGCCAGCGTTTCGGCATGCAAGCGCCCGGTTTCGAGCGAAAAGATGCCGATCGGCAGCCGGTGGCGCAGGATCAGGTCGGTCAAGACCATGTCTTCGGCGGCCAGGCTCGATGCCAGCACAGCGGGCTTGAAATTCGCCGCCACGCGTTCCAGCACGGAAAGCGTGTCCGCTACGCGTTTGTCGAATTCCAGGCTCAAGCTTCGGCTCCCGATCGCGCAATGCGGCGGAACAAGGGTGATTTGATATCCCACGACTGCTGGTAAGGTTCGGAAAAGTCGCTCAAACCCTTGAGCGCATCTTCGATGCTGCGGTCGGGCCGCGTGGCGAAGGCGTCGAAGCCGACGCGCTGCATGTAAAACAATTGGTCGCGCAGCACATCGCCGATGGCGCGCAGCTCGCCGGTGTAACCGAGGCGCGCACGCAGGTTGTAAGCGGTGGAATAGCCGCGCCCGTCGGCGAACTTGGGGAAATCCACCGCGATCACGGGCAATTGCTTGATTGCGTCCTTGAGCGCTTCGGGGCGTTCGTCGCTGGCGAGCCAGACGCCGACGTCGGCACGTGTGTGCAAACCCGGCTGCGCTTGCCACACGGCCAGCGGCACGATGCTCTTGGGCGGCACAGTCACTGACTCGGGCGACTCGGGCACGTCACCCTCTTGCAGTTTCAGCACTTGCCAGTCGTCTTGCACGATCTGGCGGTTCTTGATGATCTTACGCATAAGCGTCTTCTCCAACGGGCGCACCGCATTTGATCTGGGTGGCGTAAACGTGTTCCTTGAACGGCGCGACGCCGATGCGCTGCACGGTATCGACGAAGCGTTCGTCTTCGACGCGCTCCTTCACATAGACGTTCAACAGCCGTGCAATGACTTCGGGCATCTGGTGTGCCGAGAACGACGGGCCGATGATCTTGCCAATCGCCGTATTGCCGCCTTGTGCGCCGCCGATCGACACTTGATACCACTCGGCGCCATCCTTGTCCACACCGAGAATGCCGATATTGCCGACGTGGTGATGGCCGCAGGCATTGATGCAGCCCGAGATATTCAATTCGATGTCGCCGATATCATGCTGGAAATCGAGGTCGTCGAAACGCTTGGCGATCTCTGCCGCGATCGGGATCGACTTGGCATTGGCCAGCGAGCAGAAGTCGCCGCCGGGGCAGCAGATGATGTCGGTCAACAGGCCGATATTGGGCGTCGCCAGGCCTTGCGCCTTGATCTCTTGCCACAGGTCGAACAGCTTGCGATTCTCTACGTCGGCCAGCACCAGGTTTTGCTCGTGCGTCACGCGCACTTCGCCGAAGCTGTAGCGCTCGGCCACGTCGGCCACAAAGTCGAGCTGTTCGGCCGTGGCGTCGCCGGGCGGAATGCCGGTTTTCTTCAGCGACAGGATCACGGCGGCATAGCCCGCCACCTTGTGCGGCTTGACGTTGCGCTTGGTCCAGTTGGCGAAGGCCTTGTTTTCCTGCTGGTGCGTTTCGAACGCGGCATCGCACACGGGCAGGGTTTCATAGGCGGGCGGCGCGAAGTGGGCCGAAACGCGCTGCAATTCTTCCTCGGTCAGCGTGCCGGGGCCGTCTTTCAGCTCGATCCATTCGGCATCCACCTGCTTGCGGAATTCGTCGATACCGAGCGCCTTGACCAGAATCTTGATGCGCGCCTTGTACATATTGTCGCGCCGGCCGTATTGATTGTAGATGCGCAGAATCGCTTCGATGTAAGTCATCACGTGCTGCCAGGGCAGGAACTCGGCGATCACGCTGCCGATGATGGGCGTGCGGCCCATGCCGCCGCCGACCAGTACGCGGAAACCGAGGTCGCCGGCCTCGTTATGGATCACATGCAGGCCGATGTCGTGGATCTGCACGGCGGCGCGGTCTTCCCTGGCGCCGTTGATGGCGATCTTGAACTTGCGCGGCAGGTAGGCGAATTCGGGGTGGAAGGTGCTCCACTGGCGCAGGATTTCAGCGAACGGGCGCGGATCGATGATCTCGTCGGCGGCTACCCCGGCGAATTCGTCGGAAGTGATGTTGCGCACGCAATTGCCCGAGGTCTGGATCGCGTGCATTTCAACGGCGGCCAGGTCGGCCAGGATCTGCGGTGTGTCCTCGAGTTTGATCCAGTTGTACTGGATGTTTTGCCGCGTGGTGAAATGGCCGTAACCGCGGTCGTATTTGCGCGCGATATGGGCAAAGGTGCGCACCTGCGTGGCCGAGAGCAGCCCGTAAGGCACGGCCACGCGCAGCATGTAGGCGTGGCGCTGCATGTAGAGGCCGTTTTGCAGGCGCAGCGGGCGGAATTCGTCTTCGGTCAATTCGTCGGCCAGGCGGCGGCGCACCTGGTCGGCATATTGCGCGACGCGTTCCTTGACGATGAGATGATCGTAGTGATCGTAGCGGTACATACGCGTGTCTTCCAGACTAGAAAATCAGTTTGTAGGCGACGCTGGTCAGCGTCAGCGCCAGGATGGCGCGCAGGAATTTTTCAGGGATCGAGCGGGCGGCGAGCGAGCCGAGCGTGATGCCGGGCACCGAGCCGATCAACAGCGTCAGCATCAGCGGCCAGTTGAGCGAACCGAGCCACCAGTGGCCGGCGGCGGCAATGGCGGTCAAAGGCACGGCATAGGCAATGTCGGTGCCGGCGATTTCGGCGGGCGAGAGGCGCGGGTAGAGCAAAACGAGCAACGTCGCACCGATGGCGCCGGCGCCAATCGAGGACACCGTCACCAGCGTCCCGAGCACCGCGCCGATGACGACGGTAGCCACGGCCAACCCGGTGCCTTCTAATTGGCGCTCGGGATGCGCGCGCACCCAGGCTTGCATCTTGCCGCGAAACAGCAGGGCCACCACGGTCAGCATGACCGAACCGGCGATCGAATAGCGGATCACCTGGGCAATGCTCTGATCGAGTGCGCCGAAGTGATGCAGGGCAAGCGTGGCGGCCAAGGCCGCGGGCAGGGCGCCATAGCATAGCAGGCGCACGATGCGCCAGTGCACGGTGCCGCGATAACGGTGTGCCGCCGTGCCGGCCAGCTTGGTGACTGAGGCGAAGGCTAAGTCAGTACCCACTGCGACGGTAGGCGAGATGCCGAACAGCAAGGCGAGCAGGGGCGTCATCAACGAGCCACCGCCGACGCCGGTCAATCCCACCAATAATCCGACCGCAAAACCGGTCACTACATAAGTAAAAGACATGATGCCCCACAGGAAGGAGGTTGAATCGTAATAAACTTATGGCTTATTCCAAACTACTTAGTAATCATTTGCTTATATGCTCGTTGGCTATAATGAAGCACGAATAACGTATAATTAACAAAAAGAAAATACTTCTTCAGGCGCAACAAAGCGGCGTTTGGCGGGTAGACTGTTGCAAAAGAGAAATGGCGGCATTCCATGAATTTGCATCAATTGCGCTTCGTCCGCGAAGCAGTACGGCAAAACTTCAACCTGACCGAAGCGGCCCGGGCCTTGTATACCTCGCAACCCGGTGTTTCCAAGGCCATCATCGAGCTGGAAGAGGAACTCGGGGTCGATATCTTCACGCGCCACGGCAAGCGCATCCGCGGCTTGACCGAACCGGGCCGGGCGGTCTTGAAGTCGGTCGAGCTGATCATGCAGGAAATCGACGGCTTGAAGCGTATCGGCAAGGAATTCGCTGCGCAGGATAGCGGCAGCTTCACCATTGCCACCACCCACACCCAGGCGCGTTATGCCCTGCCTCGTGTGGTGCAGGCCTTCACCCTGAAATTCCCCAAGGTGCGATTGTCTTTATTGCAAGGCAATCCCAAGCAGGTGGCCGAGATGGTGTCGAAGGACCAGGCCGACCTGGCCATTGCCACCGAATCGATTGCCGAGATCGATGGCCTCGTCACCTTGCCGTGCTACCAGTGGGAACACGTCGTGGTGGTGCCGGTCGAGCATCCATTGCTGAAAGCAAAGAACGTCACGATCGAGGAGATCGCGGCGTATCCCCTGATCACCTACGACAGCGCCTTTGCCGGTCGCAGCAAGATCGACCATGCTTTCGGCCTGCGCAAGGTCCAGCCCAACATTTTGCTCGAAGCGATCGATGCCGACGTGATCAAGACCTATGTCGAACTCGGCATGGGCGTGGGCATCATCGCCGGCATGGCCTTCGATGCGGAGCGCGATCGCGGCCTGCGTGCGATTCCGGTGGGGCATCTGTTCGGCACCAATGTCTCGCGCATCGCCGTCAAGCAGGGCGCTTACCTGCGCAGTTATGTCTACACCTTCATCGAATTGCTGGCGCCTACCTTGAACCGCAAGCTGATCGAACAGATCTTGAGCGGCGAAAAGGACATGTACGAGCTGTAACAAGCGCGAACCATAGCCTAGCGACGAGCCGGCCGTGCCGCTTTCCGTCTTCTGCATCGTCCTGTTCTCCGCCGCGCTGCACGCGAGCTGGAACGCCGTGGTCAAATTCGGCAGCGACAAGCTGCTGTCGACCGCCATGGTCACGGCGGCCTCGGCCGTCATCGCCATCGCCGTGCTGCCGTTCCTGGCGCAACCCGCTGCCGCAAGCTGGCCCTACATCGGCGCCTCGGTGCTGCTGCAACTGGTGTATTTCCGGCTGCTCGCCGCTGCCTACCATAGTGCCGACATGAGCCTGTGTTATCCCATCATGCGCGGTTGTGCGCCGCTGCTGGTGGCCGTCGCCGGCGCGCTTTCGGTTGGCGAAGCGTTGCCGCTCCAGGCATGGTTCGGCGTGGCGGCGATTTGCGTCGGCATACTGGGCATGGCGTCGGGCGGGGGAACATGCCGCGTGCCAACCGCCGCGGCGCGCTGCTGGCTTTCCTCAATGCGTTTTTCATTGCCGGCTACACGCTGGTTGACGGCATGGGCGTGCGCCGTTCCAGCTCGCCCTTCGGCTATACCCTGTGGATATTCCTCATCACCGGCGTGGTATTTTCCGCTTTCACCTGCCTGACGCGCGGCACCGATTTATTGCGGCTGCTGCGCCAGCGCTGGCGTTCCGGCCTGGTGGGCGGCGCCGGCAGCGCTGCGTCTTATGGCATCGCGCTCTGGGCCATGACGATGGCGCCGGTCGCCGTGGTGGCGGCGCTGCGCGAAACGTCGATCCTGTTCGGCGCGCTGATCGCGGTGCTGCTGCTCAAGGAAAAAATGGACTTGCGCCAAGGCGCGGCAATCGGGGTGATCGTGCTCGGTGCGGCGCTATTGCGAACTGCCTGAAGTACGGCATGATGCCGCATGAGGGAACGGCAGATAAAAAAACAGCGGGGACGAATCCCCGCTGTTTTGCATTGCCTTGCAACGTTGCCGCGCGATCAGAACTTGTAAGCCGCGCGGATGTTCATGAAGCGGCCCATCGGGCTGTACAGCTGGGTGCTGATGCCGCCCAAGCCGCCATCCCAAGGAGGCTGCTTGTCGAACAGGTTGGTAACCGATGCGGACAGGTTCCAGTTCTTGAAGCCGCGATATTCCGCGTACAGATCGTACGAGGTGTAGGAGTGGACGTTGGAAGCCAGGGTATTGATTGCCTGTCCGACGCTTGGATCGGGATTGTAGGTGCCGACGCCGGTGCAAGCTTCGTACTGAACGCAAAACTCTTCGTGGTAACCGCCGGTATATTCGGCTGTTGCACGAACCGTCCACTGAGGCGTATCCCAGGTTTCGCTCAACGTTCCCTTGAGATGCGGCACCGGACCGCCACCGGCAATCGGCGACAGCCAATACCAGCCGTCCGTTCCTGCGAAGTTCTGCAGTTGGCCGCCCGGCGTGGTGTTGACGTCCAGATGATCGACGACCGTGAAGTTCAGGTCGGTCGTCAGCTTCTGCGCGTTGGGCAGGTGGAAAACGTAGCTGCCATCGAAATCCTCGCCACGGGTGTACATGCGGTACAGGTTGGCATAAGGCACGCTGACGTATTCGATCGTGCCGGCCGAATTACGCACCACATAGGCGCCAGGATAGGTGCCGGCCGGTGCATCAACCACGTTCTGCGCCGTGGTTTCACCCGCGATCACATGATCCATGCTGATACGGTAGTAGTCCACCGCAAAGCTCAGGTCCTTGGTCGGCGCGAGCACAATACCCAAGTCGACGTTCTTCGACTTTTCCGCCTTCAGGTTCGGGTTGGCCACGTTGACGCCGGCGATCGTTTCGGACGGACGTTTCTGAGGATCGTCGGAGTCGGTCACTGTCGTGAAATACGTTGCCGACGAATGGCTGATTTCAGGCAACGACGGCGCTTCGAAACCAAGCGAATACGAACCGCGCAAGGTCAGCATGTCGATCGGCTGGTAGCGCAGGCTCAACTTAGGGCTCAGGTTGGAGCCGAAGTCGCTGTAGTCTTCCTCGCGCACCGCGATGTTGGCGCTCAGCGTCTTGAGGACGGGAATTTCAAGTTCGCCGTAGATCGCATTGACGCTGCGTTCGCCGTCCACCAGGGTCGAACCGTAGTTCAGGATGTCGCCGGCCAGGAGCTTGGAATCAGGCTCATTGTCCTGCGATTCATGGCGGAACGCGTAACCGAATGCCGCCTGCACCTGCCCCGCCGGAAGCGAGAACAAGGGGCCGGTTACCTTGGCGTCGATGGTTTCCAGTTTCGATACCGAAGCCTGCTCGAATTGGGTGCGCAGCGCCGCGGTGCCTGCCGGAGTCAGTTGCGGGTTCAGGAAGTTGTACGTGTTGTTGGCGATTGCCGCGTTCAACGCCGGAACATTGATCGAGTTGTAATTGGTGTCGCCCAGATTGTTTTCCGACACGCCGAAAGAGGTTTGCCAATCCCAATCTTCGTTCAAGCTTCCTTTCAAGCCGCCAGTAAGTCTGGTGGTGTAGGAATTGTTTTGATAATACTGGTTGCCGACCGATTGGAATTCGTAAAAAATAGCCTGGCTTCCGTCACCATCAGGGCTGATGCCGAGATTGCTCGAATTACCGACTGGCAGCCTGTTACTGACGGGTGACACGGCACCGGTGGTGCCATTATAGGCAACAGCGGTGCCGTTAAGGACTGCGGCCCCACCCATTAATGCCTTGGTCTTCACTGCGGAAACGAAGAAGTCGCCGAACGCCGTTATCGAGTTAGTGAGTTTCAATTGGCCGTTGACGACGATATTAGCGCGGTCGGTGCCAGGAATCAGGCTAGCCAAATTGGCGCCGTTATACGAGCATGTCGTCTGCGTCACCGCTTGCGGCGGGGAGCCGATAAGGTCGAAGCCTCCGGTTTGATAACTCGACGCCGGAATCACTTGACCGGGATAGCCATTCTTGCCGCAGGTCGGCATTGCCGCCGCGATGCCCGGGTCGTTGGTAGTGGTGTAATAGTTGCCGACATTCCAGCCGAAAGAACCGCCCGGATAGGCGCTGGTGTTTTGCGACGCCGACAGTCCGCGTTGCGATGCCAGCAAGTCGTCGCGATGGAACACATCCGCGGCGACCATGACGTTGTAACCGTCCGTTGCGAAATTGCCGAAGCCGGCGGTGACCGACGATTGGTAAGTCTGGGCCGTGCTGCCTTGGGCGGTGCCGTACTGAGCGTCGACTTCCACGCCATGGTAGTCCTTCTTCAGGACGATGTTGACCACACCGGCCACGGCGTCGGAGCCGTAGATCGACGAGGCGCCGTCTTTCAGAATATCGATGTGATCGACCGCGTTCAACGGGATCGTATTCAGGTCGACGAAGGTTTCTTCGAGGTTTTGCGCAAAGCCGTAGTTGGTGATGCGTTGGCCGTTCAACAATACCAGCGTGTACTTAGGATTCAGGCCGCGCAAGGTGATGGCGCTCGAACCCGGCGAGAAGCTGTTGGTGTCCTGCTCGGTAAAGCTGGCCAGATTGGACGACAGGGTACGCAGATAATCGGCGACGGTCGTCTGGCCGCTTTCGTGGATTTCCTTGGCGGTGACGGTTTGAACGTTATCGGCGGTTTCCTTATCGGTACGCTTGATGTTCGAACCGGTGATTTCGACCCGTTGTACGGGCTGCTGGTCTGCGGTATCGGCTTGCTGTGCTTGCGCGGGGGATGCTGCAATGGCAACCAAACTTCCGCTGGCGATGATCTGCGCAACGAAAAGCGGTATGCGTCGTAATGGAAACGACATTCCTACTCTCCTTGGGTTGAATTGATCTATTTATTGGTCTTTTTTCATCACCCCTGTACTCCGCCAGGGAGCCGGCCATCTGAAATGGAAACTTGTCATATCCATGTCATGCTGCCGGCCCCCTTATGTGATCATTTAGACACACGAGCAGTCAATCTAATTGATCCTTGCCGGCATAACGGTTGCGCACTTACAACAGCCCACTACCGAACCAATGCCTTCTCGGGATAGCGCAAAAAAACTCATTCCAGCCGGAAATGGGCATAATTGAGTTCTTTTCCAGGTAAATTCGATTCATCAAACGACTTCATGAAACTCGCAACCCTGAAAGACGGAACGCGCGACGGCCAACTGGCCGTGGTGGCGCGCGATTTGAAAACCTGCGTGCTGGCCGACGGCATTGCCGCCACGCTGCAAAAGGCGCTCGACGACTGGAGCTTCATTGCGCCGCAACTGATTGATTTATATGAGGACCTGAACGCCGGCCGCGCGCTGCGCAGCTTCGATTTCGACCCCAAACGATGCATGGCGCCGTTGCCGCGCGCCTTCCAATGGGCCGACGGTTCGGCCTACGTCAATCACGTCGAACTGGTGCGCAAGGCGCGCAATGCCGAAATGCCGGCCAGTTTCTGGACCGATCCGCTGATGTACCAGGGCGGCTCGGACGATTTCATCGGCCCGACCGACGATATCGTTCTCGGCTCGGAAGAGTGGGGCATCGATTTCGAAGGCGAAGTCGCCGTCATCACCGGCGACGTGCCGATGCAGGCAACACCTGCCGAAGCGTTGACCCACGTCAGGCTGCTGATGTTGGTCAACGACGTATCGCTGCGCAACCTGATCCCGCCCGAATTGGCCAAGGGCTTCGGCTTCTTCCAGTCCAAGCCCGCGTCGAGCTTCTCCCCGGTGGCGGTGACGCCCGACGAACTGGGTGCGGCCTGGCAGGACGGCAAGGTGCACCTGCCCTTGCGTGCCACCTGGAACGGTGCGCTGGTGGGGCAGCCCAATGCCGGCGTCGACATGGTGTTCAACTTCGGTCAACTGATCGCACACCTGTGCAAGACCCGCAATGCGCGCGCCGGATCGATCGTCGGTTCGGGTACGGTGTCGAACAAAGAGGGCAACAAGGGCTATACCTGTATTGCCGAGAAGCGTTGCCTGGAAACGATTGCCGATGGGGAGGCGAAGACGCCGTTTATGAAGTTCGGCGATACGATACGGCTGGAGATGTTGGATGCCAATGGGAAGTCGGTTTTTGGGGCGATCTACCAGAGGGTGGTGGAGCCGAACGGAGGAAAGCGGAGCGGATAATTGAAAATTACCAGACGCCAGCGGACATTCAAGCTCCCGAAGGTATTTACGCCGCATTATATGTATGAATTCATTTCGGACGTGGTTGAATTTTATTCCGAAACGGAAGATGTTCCGAATATCAAGCAGCTAGTGATTCTTGATTTTGTAGACCTTAGCTCGATTCAAGTCGGAAGTGTTGCAGTTATTAGCAACATGATTGAACTGCTGCGCTATGCTGGTTTTAAGGTGAGGTTTAAGGATGCTGAAATATGCAAGGCAAGAAACTTTCTGGTTGGATCGGGTTTTGCCGCTCAATATCTCGGAGATAAGAACGCTCTCGTGGAGCGGAATTTTTTGCCACTGAGATTAGTCGAATCAGCAAAGAGTTTCCCATTCATCGGAAATAGCCTTATTCCTTGGATAGCAAAGCTGGAACGTGTCCCGGCTTGCTTGAGTTACGTGGATCGCCTACGCCGCCAACCTAGCCTGCACCCGACACCCATCCATCAAGAAGCTCAATCCGATCACCAACACCAACTCGCCCTCGGCAGAGCGAGCCGTCCCCGCAATCCCCTGCACACTCAACGCCGTCATCGGCTTGATCACTAGATCCGCCGTGCCATCGACCGAGGTGACCGAGAGGATGTACGGATTGGGCACCGCCATCACGATGCCGACCTTTTCGGTATTGGCTTCATAACCGAGCGCGGATGAGAGCGACAGCACCGGCAGCGGCCTGCCCTGGTCGCGCATGAACGGGGCGCCGCCGACTTCCTGGAATTCGTCAGGCAACTCCACTACGCGCTCCACCACGGCCATGGGCATGGCCAGCGCGGCGCCTGCGGTACGCACCATCAGCGTGGGCACGATGGAGAGTTCGATCGGCAGGCGGATCGAGAAGCGTGTGCCGGAGCCAAGCTTGGAATCGATGCGGATCGCACCGCGGTGCTTTTCCACGGCGGTTTTGACTACGTCCATGCCGACACCGCGGCCCGAGACGCTTGACGCCACTTCCTTGGTCGAGAAGCCGGGCAGGAACACGAGTTGGAACGCTTCGTCGTCGGTCTGGGCGGCGTGTTCGTTGATCAGTCCCTTGGAAATCGCCTTGTCGCGCAGCTTTCCCGGGTCCATGCCCTTGCCGTCGTCGGACAGCTCGATCATGACGGAAGACGCTTCCTGCCATGCTTTCAATGAAATCACGGCCTTGGATGGCTTGCCGGCGGCGGCGCGGTCGGGCGCTTCCTCGATGCCGTGGTCGAGCGCGTTGCGCAGCATGTGGACCAGCGGGTCGTAGAGGCTGTCGACCACCACGCGGTCGACTTCAGTCTCGGCGCCTTCGATGACGAGTTCGACGTCCTTGCCCAGTTCCTTGGCCAGTTCGCGCACCAGGCGCGGGAATTTCTGGAACAGCCGGCCGACAGGCTGCATGCGCGTCGAGAGCGTGGCACGCTGCAGCTCGGTCGAGTAGCGCGAGGCACGGTTGAGCGTTTCGGACAGCGCCGACATCAGCGTGGCGGCATCGCCTTCGAACTGGAATTGGTTGAGTTTTTCCAGCAGCACGGCAGCCTGGTTGGCAGCCTGCACCGATTCGCCGGCCACTTCGAGCAGGGCGTCGAGCTTGGCCGAGTCGACACGGATGCTGTCTTCCTTGACGGGAGCGGTGGTCATGCGCTCGCCTGCGGGTGCGGCCTTTGCGGCAGGAGCGGGCGCGGCGGCAACGGGCGCCGGGGCGGCTGCGTCCTCCACCTCTTCTTCGGTTTCTTCCTCTACATCGGCAGCAGCACCGGCGGCGACTTGCGCATGCGGCGGCACGACGGCGTTGAAGTAAGCCACCCAATCGAGATTGGCGGCATCGGTATGTACGCGCGGTGCAGGCTTGGCCTTGGCTTTCGGCTTGGCCGCTGGCTTGGGAGCCGGAGCGGGCGGCGGCGCCTTGGCGGCGCCCTTGCCCTCGATGGCGGTGGTCAGGCTCGTGGCCAGGTGTTCCGGCATGGCCGGTAGCGATTCGGGGGCGGCGCCGGCCGCCAACTGGTTCAACTGGTCGGCGACGAAACCGCAGGCTTCCAGCGAGGCTTCGATGGCTTGGGGCGTGACCGGAATCTTGCCTGTCCTCAGCGCGTCGAACAGGTTTTCGGTCAGATGGCAGGCCGATACCATGGCCGGCAGATTCATGAAGCCCGCGCCACCCTTGATGGTATGGAAGGAGCGGAACAGCGCGTTCAGCGCATTCGGATCGTCGGGATTGCGCTCCAGCGACATCAGGTGCTCTTCCACGTTCGTCGCGAGGTCAAGCGCCTCGACGACGAAATCCTTGAGCATGTCATCCATCAGAACCCCAGGTCGGCAAGAAGGCTATCGACGTCGTCCTGGCCCATCGCGTTCGTGGGCGTGGACGGTCCCTGCATCAATTCCGCGGGCTGCTTGGCCGCAGCTTGCGCGGCCTCCATCGCGGCACGCGTTTCGGGCGGCGCATTGTCGAGCAGCAGCTGGGCCAGTTCTTTTTCCGCCGCTTGCGTGATCAAGACGATCTTCTTGATCAATTGGCCGGTGATGTCCTGGAAGTCCTGCGCCATCATGATTTCCAGGAGGCGCGCCTTCTCGGCATCGGTCGCGTCGGAGACGGCCGCGGCGAACTGGCGCGAATCGGCTGCCAGGCCCTTGAAGGCCTCGACGCCCATCTTGCCTTCGAAGAGCTGGCTCCAGCGCGCATCCATGTCCTTGGATTTTTTCTGCAGCAAGTCGAGCTCAGGCATGCCGACGTCGACCGCGTTCAAGACCTTGTTGGCGGCTTGCTCGGTGAGCGAACCGATATATTCGAGGCGATCCTGTGCATCGGTGATCTGGGTGGCCACCGAGGAGAGCGATTGGTCATAGCCCAGTTGGCGCAGCGAATCGTGCAGCATGCGCACGATACCGCCCAGGCGCTCGAACATGGGCTTGCCGGAATTGTCCTCCGTTTCGCCTTCTGCTTCGCCCTCGGCTGCCGGAGCGGCGGAGGCCGCAGCGGGCGCCGCTGCCTCGGGGCTTGCTTCTTCTTTCCTCTCCGCAGATACCTGGTCGAACAATGCTTCTAAATCGTCTGCGTCATCGGTCATGGTGCAATCCTTAATAGGGCGTGACACGAATCATGCCACGCGCAAGGGGCAATGCGATAGCGCAAAAACCCTGTTTATCCGAAGCAATAATACCTACATTTACAGGGAGCGCAACGGTATTTGCTGGCTGCGCTATGGTCGTTGCTACGGCGCGACGCGAAGGTGAACGATGGTTAAATGGGCTTGACGCTTCTCACTTGGCCTGCGGCAACTCGGCACGGGCATCCGTTTCGTCTGCAGTGGGGTCAGTCCTTGATCGGCACGCCGCTCGCGATCGCTTGATCGATCAATGCCTCGCCATACGCTTCATCGAGCGGACCAGTGCGCAACAGCAGGCGATAGTAGATCGCGCCGATAATCGCGTCCAGAACGAGCTCCGCATTGAGCTGCGCGGCGAATTCGCCACTGGCCTTGCCGCGAAGGATGTCGGCAAGCGCCGCCTCGCGCCGCATGCGGATGTGGCGCTCGTAGAGTTCGTGCAGCAGCGCAGGGTCGCTTTGCCCTTCGGCGATCAATTCGGCCATCACCTTGCCGAATTGGCCGTTCAAGGCGGCGATCAGGCGTCGCACCCTTGCACGCAAGGCCGCCTCGGCGCTGGCGGCGGCGGGCATTTCCGGCTGGTCTGCCAGGCGTTCATGGAACATGGCGAAAATCAGCGCAGCTTTCGATGGCCACCACTTGTAGAGCGTCGGCTTGCCGACGCCGGCCTTTTTTGCCACGGCTTCCATCGTCAAATCGCGCGCGGGGCATTCCTGCAGCAGCGCGTAGACGGCATCCATGATCGCCTCATGCGAGGCCGCATTTTCGCTGCGCGGTCGACCGCTGTGCCGGGGTTTGGTTTGCGTCATCGTAGAAATTATCTGAACGTTACGTAAATAATATTGACATTGGTGCTGGCTTCAGTCAATATTTACTTTACGTATCGTAAAGTAAAGTATGCAGGCGATGAACGCAACAAAATTAACCATTAAAGAGGATTAAAAATGAGTGAAATTATTGATAATTCAACGAAAAACCAGCAATCCTGGTCGCATACCCACCCCGCAACCGAGGCCGACCAGGCTGCAATGGCGGCGTTGCGGCCCATGGCCCTCCCAGGCAAAGGGAGCATGCGCGGCATCGCGGCCCGGCCGGCGTTCGAAGCCATCCTGGCCCGCACCGCTGTCGCGCCCGGCGTGACCTTCCGTGAAGGCAGCGTGGGCGGCATCCCCGGCTGGTGGTGCGAGCCGGAAAATGCACGCGCCTACGGCGTGCTGCTGCATATTCACGGCGGCTGGTTCGGCTTCGGCAGTGCAGAGGGCTATCGGCCGCTGGTGAGTCATCTCGCCGTTGCGGCCGGGCTGCGTGCCTTTGTACCGGACTACCGTCTGGCGCCGGAGCATCCCTTCCCCGCCGCCTTGCAGGATGTGGCGTGCTGTTACCTCGGTCTGTTGGAACAGGATGCCGGCCCGGTGGTGCTCAGCGGCGATTCGGCGGGCGGCAATCTGGCGCTGTCGTTTCTCGCGAGTTCAGTTCAGCGTGCAGACTTACCGGCACCGGCATGCGCCCTGGCGCTCTCGCCCGTTACCGACCTGACGCAAAGCGGCACAAGTTGGCATAGCCGCGCCGAGGTCGAGCCCTATTTCGTGTTCGACCAGGGGACGGAATTGATTGCGGCCTACCTCAACGGTCACGATGCGGCCGATCCGGCAGCTTCGCCTTTGTTCGCGAAGCTGGAACATCTGCCGCCGGTGCTGGTTCACGTCGGCGACGATGAAGTCTTGCTTGACGATGCGATCCGCTTCGGCGCACGCGCGGCGGCTGCCGGCGTCAATGTGCGCGTCGACGTGTGGGAAGGCATGCCGCACGGGTTTGTGAGCGGGGTCGGGCGGTTTGATGCCGCCGGTGCTGCGCTGGCGGCGATTGGCGAGTTTATTGCGGGGGAGCTTGGGGCGGCGTGAGGCGGCCTTTGGCGCGCGTTGGAAGTTGGGTTTTTCTATACCTCCGTCAATTCAACTCATGGAGGCAGTCAAGTTAGCGGACTGGTCGCCCCTCGCCCGCGGGAGAGGGGAGTTACAGCGGCTGTGTGAATCCGATGCGTTGTATTCGCGCCTACATTTGTTTGAAGAGATGCGCAAACACCCGCGACACCGCCAGATTCTCGTCGCGATTTTTCAGCTTCACCGTCAGCTTGCCCAACTCGTCGCGCGTGGCAATTTGAATCTGGCGCGAGTTGACGATGGTGCTGCGGTGGATCTGCCAGAATTGATTGTGGTCGAGCTGCGGCAAGAGCTCCTTCAAGCTGGTGCGGATCAGCGATTGTCCCTCAGCCGTGATGACGTTGACGTATTTGTCGGTCGCCTCGAAATACAGCACCTCCTCGATCGGGATCAGCTTGATCTGGTTGCCGATGCCGGCGCGGATCAGGGAGAGTTTTTCGCCGCCGGTCACGGCGGCCGGCGCCAGCGCGCGCAGCTTGGTGATCATCTGGTCGAGTTCGTCGTTCTGTTCATCGCTCTGCACGATGCGCTGCTTCAGCCGCGCGATGGTCTTGCCGAGGCGCTCGTCGTTGATCGGCTTCAGCAGGTAATCGACGGCGGCGTGATCGAAGGCTTCGAGTGCGAACTGGTCGTACGCCGTGACGAAGACCAGCAGCGGAAAGGGCCTATCCTCGGGCCATTCTTCGGCCAGTTCCTCGGCCGCCTCCAGCCCGCTCTTGCCCGGCATCTTGATGTCGAAGAACAGCACCTCGGGCTGTTGCGCCAGCGTGTCGCGTACGGCGGCCACGCCGTTGTCGACCACGCTGATGATCTGCAACTCGGGCCACAGCCTTTGCAGGGATTGCACCAGCGCATAGGACAGGATGGGTTCGTCTTCGGCGATCAGGGCGCGCAAATGAGTGGTCATGGTTCGAATGGTAGCGTCAGGGTGGCGATTGCCCCTTGCGGGGAATTCGGTTCCAGGCTCAGGGCGGCTTGGTCGCCGTGCAGCGCGCGCAAGCGTTCGCGTACGTTCGCCACACCCAGGCCGGTGCCGTGGTTGAGGTAATGCGGGCCGGCGCTGGCTTCGAGGCCCAGGCCGTCGTCGGCAACCGAGATCAGCAGCTTGTCATCTGTGCGGCGTGCAATGACTTCGATGCGCCCGCCTTCGATCTTGCCCTCCACGCCATGCTTGATCGCGTTTTCGACCAGCGGCTGCAGCAGCATGGGCGGAATGGCAAAGCGTTCCAGCTCCGGCGGCAGCATCAAGCCATAGGACAATCGCGCACCCATGCGCACCGACATCAGTTCGAGATAGGCATGCATCAACTCGAACTCGTGTGCCAGCGTGGTGCTTTCGGCGCGCGAGGAAGACAGGCTGGCGCGCAGGTAATGGATCAGCTTGTCGAGCATGTATTGCGCACGCGGCGGGTCGAGCCCGATCAGGCCCTGCAGGTTGGCCAGCGTGTTGAACAGCATGTGCGGCTCGATCTGTGCCTGCAGCAATTGCAGTTGCGCCTGCATCGCCTGGCGCTCGACGGCGGCGAGATGGGCTTTTTCGGCTTCCGCCTTGGCGCGCAGCTCGGACAACTCCGATTGGTTCCAGTTGAACCACGCAAGGAACAGACAGACTACCAGGATCATGACGAACAACGGTGAAGCGTGCTCGATCTGGTGGTTGATCACCGTTTCGCTCGGCAGGACGAGGATTTTGGATGCGATGAAGCTGCCGCCGAAATAGCCGATGGGAATCGAGATCAGGATGATCCCAAGCATGCCCGGCTTGCTCGGCCGGCTGTTGCCCCAGATCAGCAGACGGCTGCCATCGACCATCCACATGATGAGGCTGCCGATGCACATGGAAAAGACCCAGCAATCGGCAAACGTTTCGTTGGGCAGGATGACGTTGCTGACGACGACTGCGCACAGGGTATTGATGACGATGCCGACCAGGTAGTCGAGGACGAAGCGGCCCAGCAACGAGCCGTTGAAATAGGCCAGGCGCAGGTTGCCGGCCAGGCCGAAATTGTGTCCGCCTGCGGGTGCGGCGCAATTCGGCGCGCTTGCGCCTTCTTGCGGTACCTTGAGCAGCCAATTGCGCAATGTGGATCTGATGGTATGAAACATGGCGAAATTGTGCGGGTTCGCCGCGCTTAGCGCCAGCAAAATGCGACGAAAGTGCGGCTTTGCGGAGCCGGACTCGTGAAAAACGCCGTCAAAAGCCGACGGCCTGGCCGTCGCGCCGGCTGTCGCTGGCGGCGACGTAGCCGTCGGCCAGTTTCCAGATGAATTGGCCTGAGCCGAAATCCATGTAGCTATCGGCAATGTTTTCCACTTGATGGCCCAGGGCGGCCAGCGCGGCGACGGCCTCGCCCGGCATGGTGGTTTCCATGTCGACCGACAAGCCCCGATTGACCTTCCAGCGCGGCGCGTCGCATGCCGCTTGCGGTTGCTGGCCGTACTTCAGCATGCGCACCAGCGTCTGCAGATGGCCCTGCGGCTGCATGTTGCCGCCCATGACGCCGAAGCTCATCTGCGGCTGGCCGTTCTTGGTCAAAAATCCGGGGATGATGGTGTGGAACGGCCGCTTGCCCGGTGCGACGCAATTGGGATGGTCGGCATCGAGCGAGAAGCAGTGGCCGCGGTTTTGCAGGCTGATGCCGGTGCCGGGCACGACGATGCCGGAACCGAAGCCCATGTAGTTGGACTGGATGAAGCTGACCATCATGCCGTTTTCGTCGGCAGCGCTCAGGTAGATCGTGCCGCCTTTGGGCGGCGTGCCGTGCGAGAAGTCGCCGGCGCAATCCATGCGGATCAGCCTGGCGCGCTCGGCGAGGTAAGCGTCGTCGAGCAGGTGGCGTGCGGTAACGGCGGTCATGGCGCGCTCGTCGGCCACCCAGCGGTAGGTGTCGGCGAAGGCCAGCTTCATCGCCTCGATCTGCAGATGCTGGCTTTCGATCGAATCGACCGGATAGCGTGCAATGTCGAGCGATTCGAGCATGCCCAGAGCCATCAGCGCGGCGATACCCTGGCCGTTGGGCGGGATCTGGTGCACGGTATGGCCGGCGAAATCCTTTTGAATCGGCGTGACCCATTCCGGTTGGTAGCTTGCGAGATCGGCTTCGCTCATGCTGCCGCCGTTTTCCCGGGCGTGGCGCGCAAGTTGCTGCGCCAGCTCGCCACGGTAATACGCTTCGCCCTTGGTGGCGGCGATTTTTTCCAGACTTCTGGCCGCTTCGGCGAAAACGAATTTCTCACCGATATGCGGTGCGCGGCCATGCGGCATGAAGGCCTGCGCATAACCGGGCTGGTCTTGCAGCAGCGGCACGGCATTGGCCCACTTACCTTGTACGATCGGCGAAACCAGGTGGCCGCGTGCGGCCAGGTCGATGGCGGGCTCAAGCAGGTCGGCAAACGGCAGCTTGCCGAACTTGTTCGACAACGCAACCCAGCCGGCCACGGCGCCGGGCACGGTCACGCTATCCCAGCCGCGCATGGGGAGTGTGTCGCCGTATTTCTTTGTGAAGTAGTCGCGCGTCCAGGCAGCCGGCGCGGTGCCGGAAGAATTCAGGCCGTGCAGTTCCTTGCCATCCCATACGATGGCGAAGGCATCGCTACCCAGGCCGCAGGAAACGGGTTCGACGATGGTGAGCGCGGCGGCGGCGGCAATCGCCGCATCGACCGCATTGCCGCCCTTCTGCAGCATGCGCAGGCCGGCTTGGGCCGCCAGCGGTTGCGAGGTGGCGACGACGTTCTTGGCGAAGACGGGCGAGCGCGTCGTCGGATAGGGGTTGGACCAGTCGAAGGATGTCATGGCGCAATCGGGGCGCATTGCGCCACCAGTATAAAACCCCGATTGTAGCCGCCTTCTTCCTATCGCATTATGGAGCGATCTTCAGCACCAGCTTGCCATTGTTCTGGCCCGTGAACAGCTTCTGGAACGCGTCGGGGAAATTTTCCAGGCCCTCGACCACGTCTTCGCGCGTCTTCAGCTTGCCGGTGGCGATCCAGGCGCCCATGTCCTTGAACGCTTCCATCGCGCGCGGATAGTAGTCGCCCACCATCAAGCCCTTCATCGTGGCGCGCTTGACCAGCAGCGACAGGTAGTTGGCCGGGCCCTTGACCGGTTCCGTGCTGTTGTATTGCGAAATGGCGCCGCAGATCACGATGCGCGCATTCGTTGCCAGGTTCAGCAGCACCGCATCGAGAATCTCGCCGCCGACGTTGTCGAAATAAACGTCGACGCCGTTCGGGCAACGCGTCTTCAGTGCGGCGGCCACGTCATCCTTCTTGTAATCGATGGCCGCGTCGAAACCGAGTTCATCGACCAGATAACGCGCCTTGTCCGCGCCGCCGGCAATGCCGACCACCCGCGCGCCCTTCAATTTGGCGATCTGCCCGACCAGCGCACCGACCGCGCCGGCCGCACCCGACACCACCACCGTCTCGCCGGCTTTGGGCTGGCCGATGTCGAGCAGGCCGAAGTAGGCCGTCAAGCCCGGCATGCCGAGCGCGCCGAGATACATCGGCAGCGGTGCCAGCTTGGGATCGACCTTCATCAAGCCCTGGCCGTTGGAATAGGCATAATCTTGCAGGCCCAGCATACCGGTGACGTGGTCGCCCACGGCGAACTGCGCATTCTTGGAGGCGATCACGCGGCCCACGGTGATGGCGCGCATGACCTCGCCGATGGCGACCGGGGGCATGTACGAGGCCTTGCTTTCATTCATCCAGCCGCGCATGGCCGGGTCGAGCGAGGCGTACAGCACTTGCACCACGACTTCGCCCTCGGCCGGGTCGCGCAGGGGGCTGCTGGCGAATTCGAAATCGCTGCGCTTGACTTCGCCGACAGGGCGGTGGGCCAGCTTGAATTGACGGTTGACTGCGTTCATGTTGCACTCCAGGAAGTAAGTTTCGATGCACCGCAGTATAGGGGCGGCGATGTTGCTTGATAAGTCTCCAATCCCTCACTATATTGTTGACCTGAACGGAACAATGGCGCGATCAATGACGAAGATAACGGAGGCAACATGCTCAATCCGCAACTATTGAGTATCTTTTCCGCCATCGTGCAGCACGGCAGCATCAGCCGCGCCGCCGAACAGCTCGACATCGGCAAATCGGTGGTCTCGCGCCAGTTGGCAAGGTTGGAGGAGGAACTCGGCGCGCGGCTGATCCAGCGTTCGACGCGGCGTCTGGCCCTGACCGAGATCGGCGAGGTGGTGTTGCAAGAGGCGCGCCGTGTCGAGCAGTCGCTTAACAATATAGAACAATTGACCGACCAATACCAGGGCCAGGTGCGCGGCGTGCTGCGCGTCAGTTGCTCGACGGCAGGACGCTTCCTGGTGGTGCCGGCGGTCATGGAGTTCGTCACGGCGTATCCGCAGGTCAAGGTGGATTTGCAATTCGAAGACCGCCTGGTGAATTTGATCGAGGAACAGATCGACCTGGCGATCCGCTCCTCGCCGCTTGAGGATTCTTCGTTGGTGGCGCGCAAGCTGTTCGACAGCACGCGCGTGCTGGTGGCCGCGCCTTCTTACCTCAAGCGTGCCGGGACGCCTGCGACGCCGCAGGACTTGAGCGCCCATGCTTGCCTGATCTATACCAACGGCGGGCGTGTCTACGACGAATGGACTTTCCTCGACGACGAGGGGCCGTACAAGGTGCGCGTCTCGGGGCCGATTCAGATGAACGATGGCAGCGCGCTCGTGGCCGCCGCCGTGTGCGGGGCCGGCATTCAGATGATTCATCAACGCATCGTGAAACAGGAACTGGAACGCGGGGAGCTGGTGCAGGTGTTGCCCGATTGCCGCATGCCGCCGGCAGCGCCGGCGTATGTGGTGTATCCGGCGCGCGATTTCCTGCCTTTGAAGATTTCGGCGTTTATCGAGTTTCTGCGCAAAAGGGCCTGAAGCGCCAAGGTGACGTCAAACAATACCCTTGGCGCGCAGCGCCGCAATCTCCGCTTCGCCTTGCCCGAGCAACTCCTCCAGCACCTGTTCGGTATGCTGCCCCAGCGTGGGCGGCGGCATGTCGCAGCGTACCGGCGTGCCCGATAGCTTCATCGGGCTCTGCACCAGCTTGACCGGCGCGCCGCACGGGTGGGGCAAATCGGCGCGCAATCCGCGCGCGACCACTTGCGGGTTGAGGTAGACGTCGTCGAGATTGTTGATCGGTCCGCACGGCACGCCGGCGCCTTCAAGCCGATTGATCCATTCGTCGCGCGTCTTGCTCTTCACCATCTCGACCAATATGGGCACCAGCACGTCGCGGTTGCGTACGCGCATCGGGTTGGTGGCGAAGCGCTCATCCTGCGCCAGCTCCGCGCGCCCGCCGGCCTCGACGAACTTGGCATACTGGCCGTCGTTGCCGACTGCGACGATGATGTGGCCGTCCGCGGTGGCGAAGGTTTGATACGGCACGATGTTGGGGTGCGCATTGCCCCAACGCTTGGGAGCGTTCCCGCTGGCGAGGTAATTGCTGCCCATGTTGGCCAGCATGGCCACTTGCACGTCTAACAGCGCCATGTCGATGTATTGGCCCTCACCGGTGCGGTCGCGGTGCGTGAGCGCCGCCATGACGGCGATGGTGGCGTACATGCCGGTCATCAAATCCGAAATGGCAACGCCGCCTTTTTGCGGGCCGCCACCGGGCAGGTCGTCGCGTTCGCCGGTGATCGACATGAAGCCGCCCATGCCTTGCACGATGAAGTCGTAGCCGGCGCGATGGGCGTAGGGGCCGGTCTGGCCGAAGCCGGTGATCGAGCAGTACACCAGGTCGGGTTTGATTTTCTTGAGCGATTCGTAGTCGAGGCCGTATTTGCGCAACTGGCCGACCTTGTAGTTTTCCATCACCACGTCGGACTGCGCCGCCAGTTTGCGCACGATCTCCTGGCCCTCGGGTGCGGCGATGTCGAGCGTCAAGGAACGCTTGCCGCGGTTGGCCGCAAGGTAATAGGCCGCTTCGGTCGTGTCGCGCCCGTCGGCATCCTTGAGATAGGGCGGCCCCCAGGAGCGCGTGTCGTCGCCGGCGCCGGGGCGTTCGATCTTGATCACGTCCGCGCCGAGATCGGCCAGGTTTTGCGTGCACCATGGGCCGGCCAGCACGCGCGTGAGATCAAGTACGCGGATATGGCCCAGAGCGGTGGCAGTCGTCGTCATGAAACTTTCCTTGGCAAAGTGGTATGCGATGATACCGTGCCGCACGCTACAATGGATTTCCTGTCACGCAGAAGATAAAGGAGACCATCATGTGGCCCTATCCCAAAGTGGTCGCCCATCGCGGCGGCGGAACATTGGCGCCGGAAAACACCCTCGCTGCCATGCGTTACGGCTACGAGTTCGGCTTTCGCGCCGTCGAGTTCGACGTGATGCTCGCCGCCGACGGGGTGCCCATCGTGATGCACGACGAGACGTTGGGCCGCACGGTGGCCGGCAGCGGCGCGGTTTCGACGCTCAGTTCGGTTGAGCTGGGGCAGCGCGACGCCGGCTCCTGGTTCGGCGCCCAATACAAAGGCGAGCCGGTGCCGCTGTTTGCCGACGTGCTGCGTTATTGCAAGCAGCACGGTATCTGGATGAACATCGAGATCAAGCCCGAGCCAGACACGGACGTGGCAACTGCCGAAGCTGCCGCGCTCGAGGTGGCAGAGCAATTCGGCACGGAAATCGCCGCCGGCGATCCCGTTGCCTTGCCGCTGTTCTCGTCGTTCTCTTATCTTGCGGTGCAGACGGTAGAGCGCGTGTTGCCGCGCGTGCCGCGCGCGTGGCTGGTCGACCGGGTTCCGGCGGACTGGCGCGCCTATCTGGAACAGATCGAGGCCGTCGCCTTGCACACCAACCACAAGCACCTCACGCCCGAGCAGGCTGCCGATATCAAGGCGGGCGGTTACGGCCTGTTTTGCTACACGGTAAACGATCCCCAGCGTGCCACGGAAATCCGCACCTGGGGCGTCGACGCGTTTTGCACTGACCGGCTCGACTTGTTCTCGCCCGATTTTTGATTGTTGTATTTTTGCATCAGCCTGCGTTTGCCAGCCAATCCGTCATCCTCGCGTAAGCGGGGATGACGGATGATTAATGCCTGTGTCGGTGGCACTACTGGGTCCCCGCTATTGCAGGAACGACGGATTTACCGGGGCGTTAGGTGTTTTCACTGCTCCAGAACCGCTTGGTTTATCACGTATAATCAAACGTTTGCACTGCCGCATGCTGCATGTGCGCATCATTACGCATTGAAATTGCATTGAGATAGCTGAAAACATGAACTCGTCCGAAATCCGCGAAAAATTCCTGAAGTTCTTCGAGTCGAAGGGCCATACCATCGTGCGCTCGTCGAGCCTGGTGCCGGGCAACGACCCGACGCTGTTGTTTACCAACTCGGGCATGGTGCAATTCAAGGATGTGTTCCTGGGCCAGGACAAGCGCGCCTACAGCCGCGCCACCACGGCCCAGCGCTGCGTGCGTGCCGGCGGCAAGCATAACGACCTGGAAAACGTCGGTTATACCGCGCGCCACCACACGTTTTTCGAAATGCTGGGCAACTTCTCGTTCGGCGACTATTTCAAGCGCGATGCGATTCATTATGCCTGGGGCTTGCTGACCGAGGTTTATGGCCTGCCCAAGGAAAAGCTCTGGGTCACGGTGTACCAGGAAGACGACGAAGCCTACGGCATCTGGGAAAAGGAAATCGGCGTGCCGGTCGAGCGCATCGTGCGCATCGGCGACAACAAGGGTGCGCGCTACGCGTCGGATAATTTCTGGCAGATGGCCGACACCGGCCCATGCGGTCCCTGCTCGGAAATTTTCTATGATCACGGTGCCGACGTCTGGGGCGGCCCGCCCGGCAGCCCGGAGCAGGACGGCGACCGCTACATCGAAATCTGGAACCTCGTGTTCATGCAGTTCAACCGCGACGACGCCGGCGCGATGCATCCGCTGCCGCGCCCTTGCGTCGATACCGGCATGGGCCTGGAGCGTTTGGCCGCCGTATTGCAGCACGTGCATTCCAACTACGAGATCGACCTGTTCCAGAACCTGATCAAGGCCGCCGCGCGCGAAACCGGCTGCACCGACCTGGCGAACAATTCGCTGAAGGTGATCGCCGACCATATCCGCGCCTGCTCCTTCCTGATCGTCGACGGCATCATTCCCGGCAATGAAGGGCGCGGCTACGTTCTGCGCCGCATTGTCCGCCGCGCCTTGCGCCACGGCCACAAGCTGGGCCAGACCAAGCCGTTCTTCCATTTGCTGGTCAAGGACCTGGTCAAGGAAATGGGCGCGGCTTATCCCGAATTGACCGAGGCCGCTGCACGCGTCGAACAGGTGTTGAAGCAGGAAGAAGAACGCTTCGGCGAAACGCTCGAGCACGGCATGAAAATCCTCGAAGCCGCGCTGGTCAAGGATAGCAAGAACCTCGACGGCGCAACGGCGTTCACGCTGTACGACACCTACGGTTTCCCGCTCGATCTGACGGCCGACATCTGCCGCGAGCGCAACATTGCGCTCGATGAAGCCGGGTTCAATACCGCGATGGAGCAGCAAAAGAAGAAGGCACGCGAATCGGGCAAGTTCAAGATGGGCGCCGCGATCGAGTACAGCGGCGAGAAGACCAAGTTCGTCGGCTACGACCTGCTGGCGCAAGACGGCAAGGTCGTCGCGCTCTACGTTGACGGCAGCGCGGTCAATGAAATCAAGGCCGGCACTGACGCCATCGTCGTGCTCGATACCACGCCGTTCTACGCCGAATCGGGCGGCCAATGCGGCGACGCAGGCTGGCTGCAAGTGGCGGCGGCCGGCGCGCATTTCGACGTCGCCGATACGCAAAAAATCCAGGCCGACGTATTCGGCCACCACGGCACGCTCTCCAAGGGCAGCTTGAAGGTGGGCGACGTGGTGTCGGCCATGGTCGACACTGGCCTGCGCGCACGCACCGTGCGCAATCACTCGGCCACGCATTTGATGCACAAGGCCTTGCGCGAAGTGCTGGGCGGCCACGTGGCGCAGCGCGGCTCGTTGGTCGACCCCGACAAGACGCGTTTCGACTTCTCGCACAACGGCCCGATGACGATGGAGGAAATCCGCGAAGTCGAGGAAATCGTCAATCGCGAAATCCTGGCCAACACCGCTACGCAGGCGCAGGTCATGGGCTTCGACGACGCGGTCAAGCATGGCGCGATGGCCCTGTTCGGCGAAAAATACGGCGACGAGGTGCGTGTGCTGGACATCGGCACCTCCAAGGAATTGTGCGGCGGTACGCACGTCTCGCGTACCGGCGATATCGGCCTGTTCAAGATCGTCGCCGAAGGCGGCGTGGCAGCGGGCATCCGCCGCGTCGAAGCGGTGACCGGCGTGGGCGCGTTGGCGCTGGTGCAGGCGCTCGACCAGCGCGTCAACGCAGCGGCGGCGGCCTTGAAGGTACAGCCCGAAGAATTGACGCAACGTATTTTGCAAGTGCAGGATCACCTCAAGGCGCTGGAAAAGGAACTGGCTGCTGCCAAGTCCAAGCTGGCCGCCTCGCAGGGCGATGAGCTGCTGGCGCAAGCGGTGGACGTCAAGGGCATCAAGGTGCTGGCGGCGACACTGACCGGCGCCGACGTGCCGACGCTGCGCGAAACCATGGACAAGTTGAAGGACAAGCTGAAGAGCGCCGCCATCGTGCTGGCGGCGGTCAACGACGGCAAGGTCAGCCTGATTGCCGGCGTGACTGCCGATGCCACGTCCAGGGTCAAGGCTGGCGAATTGGTCAATTTTGTCGCCCAGCAAGTCGGCGGCAAGGGCGGCGGCCGTGCCGACATGGCGCAAGCCGGCGGCACCGACCCGAGTGGGTTGCCCCAGGCACTGCAGGCTGTGCACGGATGGGTGACCGAGCGCGTTTAGGGAGTAGTGCCGGCTTCCCGAGTTACCATGAGTAACTTGGCAAGGTTTGGATGCTGCGACGCATCAAGAGCTGGCGGTTGGGGTAGAATGGATTTTCTTTTCGTGTGGGCAAAATAAAAGCTTCTTACAAGGCCGGATCATGGATTTCAACAAGGAACTGGATGCGCGCGGCTTGAATTGCCCACTGCCCATCCTGAAGACCAAGAAGGCGCTGGCGGACATGACCAGCGGACAGGTATTGCGCGTCGTGGCGACCGACCCCGGCTCTGTGCGCGACTTCCAGGCTTTTGCGCGCCAGACCGGCAATGAGCTGGTTTCGCACAACGAGGAAAACAAGGAATACATTTTCCTCATGCGTCGCAAGTAAGCCGCAGAAATCACCCCGTTCCCGGGCTCGGCGTCCCCGATGGCGCAACACCGGGAAATTGCTTCAAGAAAACACCCATGGCACGAACTTGTGGCCGGTTAGAGACGGCTCTCTAGGTTTTTGCAAAGCATAAATCGAACGATCGTGCTAAATTTGCGTGAATGTGGTTGTTTGCGGCGATATAAATTGAATTATCGGCCTGCCGCAATAGGCGCGTCGTTCCCGCATAAGCGGGAACCCAGTAGTGCTGCAGTCAGCGGTTTTAATTGTGGATCCCCGCTTCCGCGGGGATGACGGGTTAAAAGAGTGCGGTTGTAGATAAAGCCGATGGGTTTATAATTCCGGCTAGTTTACGTTAACGTCAATTGATCTTTTTCAAGGGCAAAGCTATGAAAGTGTTGGTTCCAGTCAAGCGCGTCGTCGATTACAACGTCAAGGTACGGGTGAAATCGGACGGCACCGGCGTCGATATCGCGAACGTCAAGATGTCGATGAACCCCTTCGATGAAATCGCCGTGGAAGAGGCGATGCGCCTGAAGGAAGCCGGCAAGGCGACCGAAGTGATCGCTGTTTCCTGCGGTGTGACGCAATGCCAGGAGACGCTGAGGACAGCGATGGCCATCGGCGCCGATCGCGGCATCCTGGTCGAAACCGATGCCGAGCTGCAGCCCCTGGCCGTGGCCAAGCTGTTGAAGGCATTGGCCGACAAGGAACAGCCGCAACTGATCATCCTGGGCAAGCAAGCCATCGACGACGATTGCAACCAGACCGGCCAGATGCTCGCTGCCTTGCTCGACTGGCCGCAAGCCACGTTCGCCTCCAAGGTCGTGATCGACGGCGGCAAGGTCAGCGTCACACGCGAAGTCGACGGCGGCCTGGAAACGGTGTCGCTGACGCTGCCCGCGATCGTGACGACCGACCTGCGCCTGAACGAGCCGCGCTACGTCACGCTGCCCAACATCATGAAGGCCAAGAAGAAGACCCTGGACGTGGTCAAGCCGGCCGACCTCGGTGTGGACGTCGCGCCGCGCGTGAAGACGCTCAAGGTCGCCGAGCCGCCCAAGCGCTCCGCCGGCATCAAGGTGCCCGACGCCGCGACGCTGGTGGCCAAGCTCAGGACCGAAGCCAAGGTTATTTAAACGAACAAAGGACCGTAGGGTGGGTGAGCGCAGCGTTACCCACCGGTGCTTAGCGAAAGAGTTTGATGTATTGATGGGTTACACCCACCCTACAAAATCGCCGAGCCTACGCACAACATTAGGAATCCATCATGACAGCATTAGTAATCGCCGAACACGATAACGCCAGCCTCAAGGGCAGCACCCTGAACACCATCACCGCCGCAACGCAATGCGGCGGCGAGGTGCACGTGCTGGTCGCCGGCCACAACTGCGGCGCTGCCGCGCAAGCCGCCGCGCAAGCCGCCGGCGTGGCCAAGGTGCTGGTGGCTGACGCCGCCCAATTCGCCGACGGCCTGGCTGAAAACGTCGCAGCCCAGGCCTTGGCGCTGGCCTCGGCCTACTCGCACATCCTGGCGCCTGCCACCGCCTACGGCAAGAACATCCTGCCGCGCGTGGCCGCCAAGCTCGACGTGAGCCAGATATCCGAAATCACCAAGGTCGATTCGCCTGACACCTTCGAGCGCCCGATCTATGCCGGCAATGCGATTGCCACGGTGCAGTCCTCCGACAAGGTCAAGGTCATCACCGTGCGCACCACGGGCTTCGACGCTGCCGCCGGCGGCGGTTCGGCTGCGCTGGAAAACGTCACGGCCGTGGCCGATTCGGGCAAGTCCGCTTTTGTTTCGCGCGAACTGGCCAAGTCCGACCGGCCTGAACTCACCGCTGCCAAGATCATCGTTTCCGGCGGTCGCGGCATGGGCTCGGGCGAGAACTTCAAGATTCTGGAACCCTTGGCCGACAAGCTCGGCGCCGCCATGGGCGCGTCGCGTGCTGCGGTGGACGCCGGCTTCGTGCCGAACGACTGGCAAGTGGGCCAGACCGGCAAGATCGTCGCGCCGTCGCTGTACATCGCCGTCGGTATCTCAGGCGCGATCCAGCACTTGGCCGGCATGAAGGATTCCAAGACCATCGTCGCCATCAACAAGGACCCCGAAGCGCCGATCTTCTCGGTGGCCGATTACGGCATCGTGGGCGATCTGTTCGAAGTGGTGCCGCAACTGGTTGCAGCGCTCGGTTAAGGTCGCACGCTGTCGCAAATTCAATGCCGACCTTGTGTCGGCATTTTTACAGAAGAATTGTGGAGTAAGCCATGAGTTATGTCGCCCCCGTCAAAGACATGCTGTTCGTCATCAATGAGCTGGCCGGCCTCGCCGACATCAATGCCTTGCCCGGCATGGAAGATGCGACGCCTGAAACCGTGGAAGCAGTGCTCGAAGAAAACGCCAAGTTCTGCGGCGAAGTCGTGGCACCGCTGAACGTGATCGGCGACCGTGAACCCAGCTCCTGGGCCGACGGCAAGGTCACCACCACCCGTGGCTTCAAGGAAGCCTTCAAGAGCTTCGCCGAAGCCGGCTGGCAAGGCGTGGTGCATCCGGCCGAATACGGCGGCCAGGGCTTGCCCAAGCTGGTGGCAGCGGCCTGCACGGAAATGCTGAACGCGGCCAACGTCTCGTTCGCGTTGTGCCCGCTGTTGACCGACGGCGCCATCGAAGCCCTGCTGACCGCGGGCAGCGACGAACTCAAGAATACCTATCTGGCCAACCTGATTTCGGGCAAGTGGACCGGCTCGATGAACCTGACCGAGCCGCAAGCCGGGTCTGATCTGGCCCTGGTGCGCACGCGGGCAGTGCCGCAGGGCGACGGCACGTTCAAGGTGTTCGGCACCAAGATCTTCATCACCTATGGCGAGCACGACATGGCCGAGAACATCGTCCACCTCGTGCTGGCGCGCACGCCCGATGCGCCCGAAGGCGTGAAGGGCATTTCACTGTTCGTGGTGCCCAAGTTCCTGGTCAATGCCGACGGCAGCCTCGGTGCGCGCAACGATGCGCATTGCGTTTCAATCGAACACAAGCTGGGCATCAAGGCCAGCCCGACGGCAGTGCTGCAATTCGGCGACCACGGCGGCGCCATCGGCACGCTGGTCGGTGAAGAAAACCGCGGCCTGGAATACATGTTCATCATGATGAATGCCGCGCGTTTCGGTGTCGGCATGCAGGGCATCGGCGTGGCCGAGCGTTCGTATCAAAAGGCGGTGGCTTACGCCAAGGACCGCGTGCAGTCGCGCGACGTGGCAGGATCGAGCGGGCCGGTTGCCATCATCCACCATCCTGATGTCCGCCGCATGCTCATGAACATGCGCGCCCACACCGAAGCGGCGCGCGCGCTGTCCTACGTCACGGCGGCGGCGTTCGATGCGGCGCATCACCATCCCGACGAAGCGACAAAGAAGACCAACCAGGGTTTCTATGAATTCATGGTGCCCGTGGTCAAGGGCTGGTCGACCGAAATGTCGATCGATGTGGCCTCGAACGGCGTGCAGGTGCACGGCGGCATGGGCTTCATCGAAGAAACCGGCGCGGCGCAGTTCTACCGCGACGCACGCATCCTGACCATCTACGAAGGCACGACGGCAATCCAGGCCAACGACCTGGTGGGCCGCAAGACCGCGCGCGACGGCGGCGCAACGGCCAAGGGGATTGCTGCGCAAGTCCGGAAGACTGCCGACGAGTTGGCAGCGTCGGATTCGGCCGATCTTCAGGCGATTGCCAAGCAGTTGTCGGCAGGTGCGGCGGCGTTCGAGGAAGTCGCGACTTATGTCGCGGCCAACATGAAGACGGACATCAAGGCGGTGTTTGCCGGCAGCGTGTTGTATCTGAAACTGGCCGGCGTGGTGCTGGGCGGCTGGCAGATGGCGCGTGCCGCAGGCGTGGCCGCGCACAAGCTGGCAGAAGGCGGCGGCGACGTCGCCTTCTACAAGGCCAAGATCGCCACGGCACGCTTCTTTGCCGAGCATATTCTGGTGCAGGCGGGTGCTTATCGTACGTCGATACTCGAAGGTGCAAGCGGTACGCTGGCCTTGGAAGTCGATCAGTTCTAAGCGCAGTTCCGCACAAAGAAAAATGCCGCTTCGGGTAATGCCGAAGCGGCATTTTCATTTGACGCGGCAGGTTGGTGCTGAGCGAAGCGAAGCCCAACAAATGACGTAACCTGCATCGCATACGGCCGATGTTGGGCTTCACTACGCTCAGCGCCAACCTACGGTCCTTTATTTGTCGGCCTTCCCGCCCCACACATCCATCATGTCCTTCGACCCCTGGGCGCGGATGCCGTTGTCGTTCAGGATTTCGTCGGTCGCCGCCAGCATTTCCTTGCGTGGCACCACGATGTTTTCGCCGTAGCGCTGGTCGAACTTGATCACCACCAGGTCATCCTTCAAGTCGCGCAGGATGGCAACCAGGTGGCGCAAACTTTTCACCGGCTTGCCGTTGATCGATTGCACCACGGCGCCGAAGCGGTTGTCGTAGCCGGTGACGAGCTTGTGCGGGAAGAACGGTGCGCAGATCACGACCAGTTCTTCGCGGCTGGCGTCGGGCGGATCGGCGAACTTGGTCGCCAGCGGATTGCCGACCGAAATGAAACTGTTGAGGTAGCCGGCATTGTTGCTGATGGCTGAGCGGAATTCGTTGGTGGCACGCGAAAACACGATGGGGCCATAGATGAAGTAAGACGGGTAGTCGTCCATCAGCCACGGCACGAGCTGCGGCTGGGACACCGTCACGGGCACCTGCAGGCTCATTACCTTGCCGTTCCTGATCACGGTGAGCGGCACCTTGCCGTTCTTGGCCAGTTTTTGCACGTAATACTGGAAGCGCAGGTTGAGGTCGGGGCCGATCTTGACCAGGCCCTGGTTGTCGATGGGGACGTCGCCGATGTGGGTGATCACGTCCCATTCCTTCAGCGGATAGGACGGCGTTGGCTGTGCCTGCGCCTGCACCACCATGCCCTTGACCGATTTGTCGAGCTTCAAGAAGGTGCGCAACGCCGGGTTTTCCAGCGTCTGCAGCGCATCGAACATCGCGGGCTTGCCGTCGTAATGGCCGTCGGCGATGTCTTGCAGGAACAGCTCGATTTCCTCGTTCGGGATGATGTAGCCGATGTTTTGCACATTGGTTGCGGTGGAGAACGCCAGGCCGATCATCTTGTCGCCGGCCAAAACGGGGCCGCCGCTGTTGCCCGGGTTGATTGCGGCATCGATCTGGATGCGCAGGCCCGAGGTGAAGTAGTTGTAATTGGTGAATTCGATGCGCGAGACGATGCCCTTGGTGATCGACAGCGACGTGCCGCCGGTCGGGTAGCCGTAGGCATACACGGCATCCTTGACCTCGGGCAGGATGTTGGCGCGCTGCGGCGGCTTATGCGTGGCGAAGAAGGACTCGTCGTCGAGCTTGATCACGGCCAGGTCGATGCCGCGTGCGATGGCCACCACCGTGGCGGGAATCTTGTCGCCGCCTTCCTTGGCCTGCACCTGGATCTGGCTCGCATAGCCGACCACGTGAGCATTGGTCAGGATGCGGTTGCCTTCAATCACCACACCCGAACCGGTGATTTCCTGCGGCGCGGCCTTGCCCCAGGGGCGGAACGGATCGGGCGCGCGCAGGGTGGTGAAAATCTTGACCACGGCGCTTTCGAGCTGGGCCGACTGCGCCGAGCGCGGCTCGTCCTCGTTTTGCGCCTGTGCAGCCAGCGGCAGCAGGCAGGACGCCACGCAAGACGCCAACATCAGGCAATACGCGTAAAACCGGGGAAGGCGGCTCGATCTCATGTCTTCTCTTTTGCGATGGATGAAAGGGGGGACGACCTCAGCCGTAGCTGCCGCCGGTAATGAACAAGTCGATACCGCGCGAAATGAGCCACAGGACGCCGAACATGCCGCCGGCAAGCGTGAGCACCAAAAGCAGGGCAAGGACCCAATTCGAGTTCGTTTGCCGGCCGGACTCGGGATTATATTTCGCATCCCATTTCTCGTCGGGGGTCAGGCCCAGCAGCAGGGCTTGCAATGCGCCGGCGAGGCACGATAGCGTCAAGGGCAGCGACACCAGGAGCGTGGTGACCGGATCATTACGGCCCGCCATGACGAAGCCGATCAGCGTTGCCGCCAGCCCGGCCAGATGTAGCCAGCCCCAGGGATCGCGCGCGCCGCGCAGATAAAAACGGTGAATTCCGGCGCCACCGGTCACGGCGGCAAAGAAGGTGGCAAGCGTCTTGTTTTTATGGGCCATGGCCATGAAATGGGGCTACCGGGAGCGTTGCCGGGAGTCGACTGTAAAGCGGCCCATTCTGCCATAGTTGTGATTGCGGGTTTTACTTTGCAATAACTTGTGACAAAGCTTGGCGCAAATTCTTTACTTTAAGGAAATATTTTGTGAGCTTTGTCAGTAAAATGCTGATTTATTGGGCATTTTTTGTTGCAAGACGGTTGAAGCGGCAGCACATCCACGTTACAATGTTCGGCTTTTCTGTCTTCCAACTTTCATTGGAAATAATTATGGTCGTGATTCGTTTATCCCGTGGCGGCGCTAAAAAGCGTCCGTTCTTCAACATCGTTGCAACCGATTCGCGCAATCGCCGCGACGGCCGTTTCATCGAACGCATCGGTTTTTACAACCCGATCGCCGCCGGCGGTGAAGTTGCCTTCAGCGTTGCGCAAGACCGTCTGGCCTACTGGCAAGGCGTGGGTGCCCAATTGTCGCCGACGGTTGCCCGTCTGGTCGACCAGGCTCCCAAGGCAGCAGCTTAATTGTGTTGCAAGCTTGCCTGTAAAGGTAAGCAAAAAGGTCTGGGCGTGCGGTTTTGACACATGACGCAAACTAACTCATCCGGGGTGGAAATCCCCTCGGATCTGCTCGTGGTGGGTTACGTGTCCGGGGCATATGGCTTGCAGGGCTGGGTTCGCATCAAGCCCTATTCGGCCGATGCCGATGCCTTGTTGCATGCCAAGACCTGGTGGTTGGGCAATCCCGAGCAGCCGGCACAGTTGCGCGATGTCGACATGATGCAATCCAAGCCCCATAGCGGGGACGTGGTGGCGCGGCTGGTGGGCGTGGGTGGCCGCGATGCCGCCGAAGCCTTGCGCGGCACGGTAGTGCAGATTTCGCGCAAGCACTTCCCCAGCCTGGGCGATGGCGAGTTTTACTGGGTCGATCTGATCGGCCTGGAAGTGGAAAACCTGCAGGGTGAGCATGTCGGCAAGGTCGACGGCTTGATGGACAACGGTGCCCATCCCATCCTCAAGGTGAGTGTGCCTGGCGACCTGCCGGATACGCAGAAGGAAATATTGATCCCTTTCGTCGACCAGTACGTCAAGACGGTCGACAAGGCAGCGAACAAAATCGTTGCCGATTGGGGACTGGATTACTAGAGGCGGAACAGAGGAAAACGCGATGCAATTCGATGTAATCACGTTATTCCCCGAGATGTTCGCCGCAGTGACGCAGTCGGGCATCACCCGGCGGGCGTTTGAACAGAATAGATGTGGCTTGACGCTATGGAATCCGCGCGATTTCACCAGCGACAACCACAGGACGGTGGACGACAGGCCTTACGGCGGCGGCCCCGGCATGGTCATGCTGGCCAAGCCCCTGGAAGCCGCGATCGATGCGGCGCAGGCGCGGCAGGAGTCGGCAGGATTGCCCAAGCCGCGCGTGGTCTACCTCTCGCCGCAAGGCAAGGCCTTGAACCATGAGCGCGTGATGCACATGCGCGCCGAACCCGGCCTGGTGTTGCTGTGCGGCAGATATGAAGCGATCGACCAGCGGCTGCTGTCGCGCCGGGTCGACGAGGAAATCAGCCTTGGCGACTTCGTGCTGTCGGGCGGTGAGTTGCCGGCGATGGCGCTGATGGATGCGGTGATCCGGCAATTGCCGGGCGTGTTGAACGACGATGCATCGGCAATCGAAGACAGCTTCGTCAACGGTTTGCTCGATTGCCCGCACTACACGCGGCCCGAAGCGTATCTGGATGAAGCGGTGCCGGCGGTGTTGATGGGCGGCCATCATGGCGAGATCGAAAAGTGGCGCCGCGAACAAGCCTTGCGCGCGACGCAGGCCAAGCGGCCCGATCTGATCGCCAGGGCGCGTGCAGCGGGCTTGCTCAGCAAGAGCGACGAAAAGTTTTTGAGCAGTTTGCAGTAAATGCAGTACCAGAGCGGGAAAGGGTTGACCCTCTACCGCATATTGTTTGAACCCCATCCTCTACCGGGCATATTGGAAGTGCCGGCGCCGGCAAGATGGTACTAGGAGCTTTACAATGGACTTGATCCAAACACTCGAAAAGGAAGAAATTGCCCGTCTCGGCAAGAACATTCCTGAATTTGCACCCGGCGACACCGTGGTGGTCAACGTCAACGTCGTCGAAGGCACGCGCAAGCGCGCCCAGGCTTACGAAGGCGTCGTCATCTCGCGTCGCAACCGCGGCCTGAATTCCAACTTCATCGTGCGCAAGATTTCGTCGGGCGAAGGCGTGGAGCGTACGTTCCAGCTGTACTCCCCGCTGATTGCATCGATCGAAGTCAAGCGTCGCGGCGATGTCCGTCGCGCAAAGCTGTATTATCTGCGTGATCGTTCCGGCAAGTCCGCACGTATCCGCGAAAAGCTGCCGAGCCGCCGCGCGGAAGTCAAGCAAACCGCGGAGTAATCTGCGTAGTTGCATGAAAAGGGCGCCGGCTTGGCGCCCTTTTTGTTTTGGGAAAACGTTTTGACAAAACTTCGCTTTGATCCGCAATTGATCCCGGTCGAATCGCTGGCCGGCGAAACAGCGGTCGCCGCAGACAGGCTCACTGCCGACTGGTTGCGCCAGCACTTTGCCGCCGCCGCGACTTGGGTGCCCGAACAATCGGACGAGCATCTGATGCGCATGAGAGAAGGCCATCCGACGCCGGCCTCGGTATTGGTACCGCTGGTGCTGCGCGCCGACGGCATCACGGTGCTGTTGACCCAGCGCAGCGAGCACTTGAACGACCATGGCGGCCAGATCAGCTTCCCTGGCGGCAGGCAGGAAGCAAGCGACCAAGACGCGATCGATACCGCCCTGCGCGAAACCGAGGAAGAGGTCGGGCTGGCGCGCAGCCACATCGAAGTGCTGGGCGTGCTGCCCGAATACGTGACGGCGACCAACTATCGCGTTACGCCCGTCGTTGGCCTGGTGCATCCGCCGTTCGAGACAAAAGCCGACCCCCAAGAGGTGGCGGAAATTTTCGAAGTGCCGTTGGCGTTTCTGATGGATGGCGCCAATCACCAGCGCCGCGCCGCGACTTTTCCCAACGGCATGCACCGCACGTTTTACGCCATGCCTTACGAGCGCTTCTTCATCTGGGGCGCGACTGCCGGCATGCTGCGCAACCTGTTTCACTTTTTGCGGTCATAATCTCGAGCAACAAAATAAGGCAACATGCGACACCCAAATTGATTCCCTGACCGTGCTGCGCTATCGTACGGGTTGTTGATACCTAAGACCGCTCAATGACTTTTCTTTCCATACTCTTCGCCCTCCTGATCGAGCAATTGAAACCGCTGCGCGCCGGCAATCCCGTCTATAACGGCATACGCGCACTGGCGGGGCGTATGGAAGCCTGGTTCAACGCAGGGCAGGCGCAGCACGGCCGGTTGGGCTGGTGGATCATGATGCTGTCGCTGATGGTGCCGACGGCGGCGATCTATTGGCTGTGCAAGTGGATCAACCCCGTGGCGGCGCTGGTGTGGAACATCATCATCGTCTACCTCACGCTGGGCTTGCGCCACTATAGCCACTACTTCACCTCGATCCAGATTGCCCTCTCCGCCGGCGACGAGGCCACGGCGCGCGCGCTGCTCGCCGAATGGACGCGCCAGGACACGTCCACCATGAACGCGAGCGAAATCTCGCGCATCGCGGTCGAGCGCGCCTTGATCACGGTGCATCGCAACGTGTTCGGCGTGTTCTTCTGGTTCCTCATGCCCTTGGGACCGGCCTGTGCCGTGATGTATCGCGTCGCCGAATATCTCGCGCGCGCCTGGAACGAGCCCGATCACATGAAGAATGAAGCCTTCGGCCTGTTCGCCGCCCGCGCGTTTTATTGGATCGACTGGATTCCGGTGCGCCTGACCGCGATCGCCTTTGCCGTGGTCGGCAACTTCGAAGATGCGATCTATGCCTGGCGCAACTTTGCCTCGCGCTGGAACGACGAGGCGGTCGGCATCATTCTCGCAGCCGGCGGCGGCGCCATGGGTGTTCGATTGGGTACGCCGGTGGTCAATGCCGCCGACATCGTGCCGGTGGACGTGACCAGCATCGAACCCGGCGCCATCGAGGCCGAGACGCCGCCCGGCGAAGAGTCGAGCGCACGCGCCATGCAAAGCACCGTGGGGCTGGTGTGGCGCGCCTTGCTGCTGTGGATGCTGCTGTTGCTGTTGCTTTCGATTGCGGTGTTGTTCGGTTGATATGCCGGTTTGGCAAGTCCCAAGATTGTAGGTTGGTGCTGAGCGAAGCGAAGCCCAACATCGGACGATTGCGCAAATACCTGCAGCAATAAAGGGAGCGTCGGTTTATTGGGCTTCGCTTCGCCCAGCATGCGATGCCCGGCGCAACCTACGTAACGCCGTCCGGTGCACGCACCCGATTTCCTTCAAGTCTTCTATAAGATATAATACCGAGGAATGCTGCAGCAGAGCGCGCCACCCGGTTTTTCGGGCCGCGCAAGCCGAAATGGCCAGGTTCCGGTAGCATGTCGCTTGCCGGTGCAGTTCTGGAAATGGCTTCAGCCGTCCCCGTAGTATCTCTTTCAACCGCAGCCATGGCCGACCCCACTCGAAACGCAGTACGCGAGTTCTTCATTCTGGGCCTGACCCGCGAAGGCAAGCAATTCCGCCCGAGCGATTGGGCCGAGCGCCTGTGCGGCGTCATGTCCTGCTTCCGCCCCGAGGGCAGCGGCGGCCCCAATGCCCACCTGCAATATTCGCCCTATGTGCGCCCCACGCAATTAAACGGCGTCAAGGCGGTGGCGGTCAATGAAGCGCTGCGTGAACTTGAACCGCTGGCATATCACTTCGTGATCGATTTCGCCAAGGATAACGATTTGCAGGTGATCGAGGCCTGCCTTGTGCCCGACAAAGAATAAGCGAGATCGGAATAAAAAAAGCCGCAGCGGCTTCCCGCTGCGGCTTTTTGCTCTTGTAGCCGGCTTAGATCAGCGACAGCTTGACGTCGATGTTGCCGCGCGTGGCGTTGGAGTAGGGGCAGACTTGGTGCGCCTTGTCGACCAGCGCTTGCGCCGCATCCTTGTCCATGCCGGGCAGCTTGATCTGCAGTTCGACAGCCAGGCCGAAACCGCCCTTGTCGTTCGGGCCGATGCCGACGTTGCCCGTGACCGAAGCGTCGGCCGGAATGGTGACCTTGGTGGCGCCGGCGACGAACTTCATGGCGCCGATGAAACAGGCCGAATAACCGGCAGCAAACATTTGCTCGGGGTTGGTGCCGTCGCCGCCGCCGCCGCCCAGTTCCTTGGGCGTCGACAGCTTGACCTTGAGGTGTTCATCGCTCGAAACGGCTTGGCCGTCGCGGCCTCCGGTGGCAGTAGCGTGGGCTGTGTACAGGACTTGCATGGTGCTCTCCTTGCAAAAAGGGTGTGGGGGACTGCATTCATTCACAAAAGGACGCGTAAAGAACGCGTGACAGACACTTAAAGGGCGCATTTCGGATTGATTTCGTCTGCGCCATGACGACACTATAGCTCAAATTTAAATTGTGTACAATTAAATTGCGAAAAATATTTCTATTGGCCGGCGCCGGCCCGATCAAGTTCCGCAATCGACCGCATCGATCGGGGCGTCTTCGCCGTTGCCGTAGCGAATCAATTCCTCGCGCACGTCCGACAACTGGGCGCGCAGCTGCATCAAGGTTTCCGGGCTCTGCCCGCTGGCGCACAAGACCTGAAGCGGCACGCCGTGCGCCTTGCGCTTCAAGGCGCGCCCGGTCTTGGTCAGCGTGATGCGGACCTGACGCTCGTCTTCCGGGTCGCGCGTGCGCTCGATCAATCCGGCTGCTTCGAGGCGTTTCAACAAGGGGGTGAGGGTGCCGGAATCGAGGAACAATCGCTCGCCGATCTCCTTGACCAGGACGTTGTCCTGCTGCCACAGGATCAGCATCACCAGGTATTGCGGATAGGTAAGGCCGAGGCTTTCAAGGAAGGGTTTGTAGGTCTTGGTCATCGCCAGCGAAGCCGAATAGAGCGCGAAACAGAACTGGTTGTCCAGCCGCAGCAATGCATCGGCATCGGGCAAAGCAGTTGTAGCGGGTTTGGCCATGCTTTATCCTTGCATATTCCGATATGTAATCGTGGGCGCTCGGCTAAGTCAGCCGCCGTGCCCGGCCATCAAGTCTACTCCTGATCGATCCTCATGCGCTTTGCCCATCCGTTTGCCCGCAATCTGTTTGCCTTGTGTTCCATCCTCGTTGCCGTGCACTGCGCTGCGGCCGAGTTGCCCGCCACGGTCAAGGTTGCGTTGAAGCGCGCCGGCATCCCGGCCGACGCGGTCGGGATCGAAGTACGCCAGGTCGGCGGCGGCAAGGCCGTATTGGCGCACAATGCCGAAGCCGGCTTCAGCCCGGCGTCGACCATGAAGCTCGTGACGACAGAAGCCGCGCTGGAGCTGCTCGGGCCGACCTATACCTGGAAGACCCAGGCCTTGGCCGGCGGCGCCATGAGCGGCGACACGCTGCAGGGCGATCTGGTGTTCAGGGGTAGCGGCGACCCCAAGCTGGTGACGGAAAATTTCTGGCTGTTCCTGCGCCAGATCCGCGATGCCGGGGTACGCGACATCCGCGGCAATGTCGTGCTCGACCGCAGCGCTTTCGAGCATGTTGCCACCGATCCCGCCCAGTTCGATGGCGACCCGAGCAAGCCCTACAATGCGGCGCCCGACGCCTTGCTGCTCAATTACCAGAGCCTGCGCTTCCAGTTCAATCCCGGCGCCCTCGGTGGCGCACCCCAGATCAACATCGATCCGCCGGTGGAAGACTTCGACGTCGTGCCGCCGGTATGGGCCAAGGGAGAGTGCGGCGATTGGCAAAGCCGGCTGGGCACCGTCATCGGCGATACCGGCGTGCGCTTCACTGGCAGCTATGCCGTCTCCTGCGGCACCAGGTCGTGGTACGTGGTGCCCTACCAGATGTCGGCCAACCAGTATTTTTCACTGGTATTTCGCAAGATGTGGCACGACCTGGGAGGGCGTTTTTCCGGCAAGGTGATTGACGGCGCCGCGCCGCCCGACGCGCGCCTGATTGCCACGTGGGAATCGCCGCCATTGGCCGAGACGATTCGCGACATGAACAAGTACAGCAACAACGTCATGGCGCGCCACCTGCTGCTGACCTTGGCCGGCGTGCAGGGCGATGCCAATGCTCCCGCCGCACCGGCAACTGCGACGCGCGGTGCGGAGGTGGTGAAGTCCTGGCTGGCCGGGCGCGGCATCGACGCGCCCGAACTCGTGATCGACAATGGCTCGGGCCTGTCGCGTGCCGAACGCATCACCCCTGCCACGATGGGCAAGCTGCTGCAGGAAGCCTGGCGTTCGCCGTTCATGCCCGAATTCATTTCTTCGCTGCCCCTGGCCGGCTATGACGGCACCATGCGCCGCCGCCTGAGCGACACCGACGTGGCCGGCTACGCGCACATCAAGACAGGTACGTTAAACGAGGTCAAGACCATGGCCGGCTTTCTGGTCTCCGCATCGGGCAAGACCTATGCCGTGGTGTTCTTCATCAACCACCCCAATGCCGGCGCCGGCGGCGCGGCGCAGGATGCGCTGCTGCAATGGTTGTATGCGAATGGCTAGCGGCGCGGCGAGGTTGACGCGGTAAAATGGCGCCATCAAGAAAAACCGGATAGCGGAGCGCATCGTGACTTTCATCGACAAATTGACGGCTGCCTGGGCGGCAAACCAATCGCTGCTGTGCGTCGGGCTCGATCCCGATACGGCGAAGTTTCCCGCCCACCTCAAGGATGCGCCCGATGCGATCTCGCAATTCTGCCGTGCCATCATCGATGCCACGGCCGATACGGCCTGCGCCTTCAAGCCGCAGATCGCCTATTTCGCAGCGCTTGGGGCGGAAGACCAACTCGAAGACATTTGCGACTATCTGCGTGAGCGCCATCCCCGCATTCCCATCGTATTGGACGCCAAGCGCGGCGACATCGGCGCCACGGCCGAGCAATATGCGCGCGAAGCGTTCGAGCGTTACGAGGCCGACGCCGTCACGGTCAATCCCTACATGGGATTCGATTCCGTTGCGCCTTATCTCGAATGGCAGGATCGCGGCGCCATCGTGCTATGCCGCACCTCCAACCCCGGCGGCTCCGACTTGCAATTTCTCAGCGTCGATGGCAAGCCCCTGTATCAGCACGTGGCCGACCTGGTGGCGCACAAGTGGAACCGCAACGGCCAGTGCGCTTTGGTGGTCGGCGCTACCTTCCCCAATGAGCTGGCCCAGGTACGCGCCATCGTCGGCGACATGCCGCTTTTGGTGCCTGGCATCGGCGCCCAGGGCGGCGATATCGAAGCCACCGTCAAGGCCGGCCGCACGGCGGCAGGCACCGGCATGATGATCAATTCCTCGCGCGCCATTCTCTATGCCAAAGCGGCGCAAGGTGAAGACTTTGCCGCCGCGGCACGCCGGGTTGCGCAGGAAACGCGCGACGCGATCAACGCCCATCGCTGACCGTCCCGGCCAGACCACTTTTCCTTTCCGGTCTGGGCAGCAGCCCAAGTGGCGTCAATTGCATGCCACTTCAACTCCACATCGTGGCTGGCTGGCAATTCCTCCTCCTTTCCCCTGCATACTTTCGACGCCAGATGCGTTTCGGCGCGGCCTCGTCGTCATGAAATACGGCGATTGCCGTCATGGCCGATGTGTTTTCTCCATAGTGGTCGCATAGTGCGCACAAGGGCTTTGTCAACGGGCCGTAAATCGCTGACAAAATTGCCAAAATCCGTACCATTTGCACTGTTTTGTTTCACTGTTGTAAAAATGAGACCATGCCAGTTATCAGACCGCTTTACTACCAATTACGCAAAACCATATATAAATCAATGATGTGCGCAGGGTTGTTGAGTGCGGTTCTGGAGACCATTAGCATCTTCAATAAGACCACTTAGATACCGATTGACAGCCACTTTTTACGCCTCTACAGTGCGTCTCACAGGTACCCGGGTGGAAAAATTTCGAGGAGGTCGAAATTAATTTCCACAGTCGGTAGGGCTGAAATGAGACCAGCCCAAGACCAGCTCAAGCGGGTGCCATGAAAAGATCGGTTCTGTAAGGCGTTGTATCGGTGGGAGTCGTGCCCTAGGCAAGCAGCAAGGCTAAACGGCAGGAATCTACGTTTTCACAAAACTGGCCAGAGCTAGGTTTGAAGGCCAAAATCGAAGGGGGAGTAAATGAATCGGAAGTTAACACCAATCGCATCCGCAGTGACGGTCTTGATACTGAGCACGTCAATGTCGGCACAAGCGCAACAAACAGCGGCACCGGCAGCTGCCGACCAACCGACGTCGGAAGTTGTCGTTACCGGTATTCGCGCTTCCAAGCAAAAATCCTTGGAAGTCAAGCGCAACGCCGACGTCATCGAAGAAGTCGTCAGCGCTGAAGACATCGGCAAGATGCCGGACAAGAACGTGGCCGACGCCGTCGAGCGTCTGCCCGGCGTGCAAGTCCAGAACGGCGCCAGCGGTACCGGCGGTGCGTTCGACGAACCGGACCGCGTGTCGATCCGTTCCACCAGCCCGAGCTTGACCAATACGACGATCAACGGCCACTCCGTTTCTTCCGGCGACTGGTTCGTGCTGGACCAGACCGGTCTGGCAGGCCGCTCGATCTCGTTTGACTTGTTGCCTTCCGAAATCGTCAGCCGCGTCGTGGTCCACAAGGATCAGGTCGCGTCGGACCAGGAAGGCGGCGCAATGGGTAACGTCGATATCGAAACCCGCAAGCCGCTCGACTTCAAGAACGATTTCACCGGCGAAGCTTCGCTGGGCGCAGCCTATTCCGATCTGGCCGGCAAAACCGATCCGCAGTTCAACGGACTGGTCTCCTGGAAGAACGCCGAGCACACCTTTGGCGCGATGCTGCAACTGTTCGACGAAGACCGCCACCTGCGTCGCGACGGCGTCGAAGAGTTGACTTACCTCCAGGTCCCCAATACCGGTGCTTACGCCGGCACGCCGCTGGCTGGCGTGTACTATCCGGAAGTGATTTCGTCCGCCCTGTTCCAACAGGAGCGCAAGCGCGCAGGCGGCGAACTGGATCTGCAATTCAAGCCGTCCAACGATGCCGAAATCGACGTCAACGGCTTCTTCTCGCACATGGACGCGAACAACGAGAACTCCGGCTACATGCTCAACATGGGCGCCACCGGTTTGATCAGCCAAGGCTTGGTGCCGAGCTCGTACAGCATCAAGAACGGCACGCTGGTATCGGCTACCTGGCTCCCGACGGCAACGTCGTACGGCGCTTACGATGAAACGTATTCGCGTATTGCCACCGCCACGTCCGGCTATCTGAACATTGATGGCAAGTTCCGTCTGAATTCGGCCACCACGCTGAAGACCCAGATCGGCTACACCGACGGCAAGGGCACGACCGAAGCGCAGAACATGTTTGCCGGCCAATATGTCGGCAGCGCCGGCTCTTACCAGTTGAACGGCATGAGCACGCCTACCGACTCCGTCACCGTGAATCCGAGCAGCTTCAACGGCCAGGGCTTGCAACTGAACTGGCTGTGGGGTGCGAATCCGAGCGTTGCCGAAGACAAGGAAGCCTACGGCAAGATCGATTTCATTACGCAAACGGACTTCGATACGCTGCCTGAAGTTAAGTACGGCGCGCGCTTCTCCCACCATGACCGTAGCCAGCTCTGGATCGGCCAAGGCCCGACGGACTTCGCCGCCGCCGACACCACGGCTGCGTTCAATGTCGCCGCCTCCGGTGTCTCGACCTATCCGAGCAACTTTGGTAGCGGCCTGGGATCGGGCTTCATCAACAACGCCTGGCTCTTGTCGCCGGCCGGTTTGGCTGCTTACGATGGTGCATACGCAACCCGCAACCCGGCTTCCAGCGGAAGCACCGGGCGCTTCTATCCGGGCGGCAGCTACGATGTGCAGGAAGACGATACCGCGGCCTATATCGAAGGCAAGCTCGCTGGTAACGGCTGGTCGGGCAACATCGGCGTGCGTGCCGTGCTGACGGCTGAAAAACTGCGTATTCCTACATCTGCGTATGGCACCCCACAGCAGCTTGCCGCCCAGGGCGCCCAAAGCGACGCATTTGGCGCGTGGACTACACCGGAAGTCGATCACGACTTCATCGACATCCTGCCAAGCACGAACTTCCGCTTCGACTTGACCAAGGACGTCGATTTGCGCGTGGCTGCTTCGCGCACCATGTCGCGTGTCGACTATGGCGCACTGGGTTCGCCGGTTTCCATCAACCAGGACCCGAATCCGGGCCAGCCCAACGCCGTTGGTTATGCTGCAGGCGGCAATCCGAACCTGAAGCCGGTCCGCTCGAACAACCTGGATGCGGAAATCGAATGGTACTTCAAGCCGCGCTCTTACTTCTCGGTCGGTTTGTTCGAATCGGATCTGGTCAGCTACGTCGGTCAAGGTACTTCCACGCAAAGCCTGGAAAACGCGACCTATACGCAGAAGACCGGCACACCGGTGTACAGCCAGTATCTCGTGACTTCGCCGGTGAACACGACCGGTAACGTCATGGGTGTGGAACTCGGCTACGAGCAGGACCTCGGTCACGGCTTCGGTATCAATGCCAACTTCACGTATGCCGATGCCCAGCAAACCGGCGACGCCTGCGTGGTCCCGAAGAGCATCACCTCGACCTCGACCTCGCCTTGCGATCTGATCGGCTCTTCCCGAATCACCTATAACCTGGGTGGTTTCTACGAAGATGCTCACTGGAGCGCTCGCGTTGCCTACACCTACCGTGATGACTATTTCAACGGCTTGACCACCTTCGGCGGTCCTAGCTATACGGAAGGCTATGGCACCCTGGCGGCTTCGGTCGGCTACACGTTCAACGATCACTATGCGATTCACCTCGACATGATGAACCTGAACGATCCGATCGAACGCTACTACGCCTACAACAAGGATCAGCCTTTGGCCGCCTACGACAACGGTCGCCAATACTATCTGACGTTCAACGCGAAGTTCTAATCGGCGTGGACAGGGCGCGTTTGCGCCCTGTCCATCCGATGTCGGCTACGATGTACGATGTCTGGAATGGCGCGGTTTACCGCGCCATTTTTTTCATTTGTTTTCGACTTGCCGTATCCAATGCGAAACATCTGCATTATCATCACCCGAAGTGTAATCACCAGAACCAGCCATGGCGCAAAGCTTCCAAGCCATCGATGAATGGCATGACGTCGATCTCCGTCTGTTTCGCGAAGAAATCATGCCGCGTTACCGTCCTGCGGTCCTGCGGGGCGTCGCGCGGAACTGGAAGGCGGTCGAGGCGTCGTTTGGCCGGCCCGACGCCATCTGCGACTATTTTTCGACGCTCGACATAGGGCGCCAGGTCAGCGCGTGCCTGGTGCGGCCCGAATATGGCGGCCACCAGTTCTATAACGCCGACATGTCCGGTCTCACCTTCGCGCGTGACACGGTCCCGCTGGCCAAGGTCCTGGATCAGATTCGGCGCTACGCGGCGTTGGCGTCGCCGCCGTCGGTTGCCGTGCAAGGCGCGGACATTGCCGACTGCATGCCGCAATTCCTGGTTGACAATCCGCTTCCCATCGTCGCCCCGTCGGTGATACCCAAGCTCTGGATCGGCAATCACTTCATTGTGCCGACGCATTGCGACGAACTCAGCAACGTCGCCTGCGTCGCCAGCGGCCGGCGGCGCTTCACACTGTTCCCGCCCGAACAGCTGCCCAATCTCTATGTCGGCCCGCTGGAATTCACGCCCACCGGGCCGCCTGTCAGCATGGTCAAATTGGATGATCCGGATTTCGTACGCTATCCGCGATTTTCGGAGGCCCTGAAGACGGCGCAGCAGGCGCTGCTGTCCCCTGGCGATGCCATTTTCATCCCGCCATTCTGGTGGCATCACGTCGAATCGCTCGACAAAGCCAACACGCTGATCAATTACTGGTGGAAAGAACCGAACGCGGCACAGCACCCAACCGGCTCGATGTCCGATTGCCTGTACTACTGCCTGTTGAACCTGAAGGATTTGCCTCCCGTGGAGCGCCGCGCCATCGGGGAGTTTTTCAATCACTATCTCTTCGATCCGGCGTCCGATTGTGCCGCTCACATTCCTGTCGGGAAGCGCGGCATTCTGGGGCAGATTTCCCCGTCGTATGCACACCAGATCAAGGATTATCTGGCGAAAAAGCTCAAGCTTTGACCCGGTGACGGACTGTCGGCTGCCGGCGCGCTCCGGCAATCAATGCACCATGGCGGTTCAAGCGGGGTGTCGTCGTGTTGCCACCAAGTGCAGGATTGCGCCTGGGCGGTCGAACTTGGATTTCTCGGCCGCGCCAGACGCGATTCGGCTGCCCGCCGGTTTGGCACGTTTCCTGCGTGTTATCGGGATTGGTGATCCGGTTCAATGCAACAATCGCTGGCCCATATAACGGGTAGGCGGTCTTTCATTTTATCCCGATGATCTGCCGGAGTCCGTAAGCTCAGTTTTTGCGTATAATTTAAAGATTCGCAAAAAAGTTTATAAGAATCAACGCGATGAGGCGAATATCAAGCCTTTGAGCGAGACGTTGAAGTGGAATTAATGATACCACTTAAATACCTATTGACAACCACTTTTGATACCTTTAAAGTGGCTCGCCAATATGATTAAAAATCGCCCCTTCATAGGCGAAACAAGAGGAGCAGTTGCATGGATTTCTCACAAAACGAGACCAGCCCACTGAGGAAATTTGGTGGATTGGGAGTCGTTGTACTGGTGCACATCGTCGGGGCCTGGTTTTTGATCAACGGGTTGGCGCACCGGCTGATCGAAACGATCAAAGGCCCGGTGGAGACGAAAGTGATCGAAGACAAGACACCGCCGCCGCCACCACCGCCGGACCCGGTACCGCCGCCGCCGAAGGTCGCCGCGCCACCGCCGCCGTTCATCCCGCCGCCGGAAGTACCGGTGTCGACCACCACGCCGCCGGTGATCCAAAGCATGACCAACCAGCAGCCGCCGAAAGCCGACTTCGAAAAGACGCCGCCCAAGATCGACGCCCCGGTAGGCCCGAAAACGGTCCTGCCGTCGACGCCCACCGTGGTTGACCTGAACGCCTGCAAACCGGACTACCCGCGCGCCTCGCGCCTGGGCGAAGAGCAAGGCAACGTCAAAGTGCGCGTCGAAGTCGATGCCAACGGCCAATTCGTCAAAGCCAGC
>OUWB011209506.1_pt1 | contig 55031 bp, 58 predicted proteins | sample 1779821 | NCBI WGS metagenome assembly OUWB01 (sample SAMEA3914806, study PRJEB12502) | metagenome | biome: forest; material: soil | place: Canada | collected 2011-08-03 | depth 0.1 m
CCGCCGCCGCCGCCGCCGAGGCGCTGCAAAACGCCGCCGATTCCGGCGCGCCCTTCCCCACCGAACTGGCCCTGGCGCAATCCCAGCTCAACAATCCGCACCTGCTCGACGCCGTGCGGCCGTTCGCCGGCCGCGGCATCCCGTCCAAGGTCACCCTGGCGGCGCAGTTCCCGCGGGTCGCCGCCGTGGCCAATAGCGCCGCCAAGGTCAATAACGGCGACAAGAGCCTGCTGGGCAAGATCGGCCATGCGCTCAGCACCTTCATCTCGGTGCGCCGCACCGACGCCGCGCCCACCGGTGTCGGCGTCGAAGCGACCCTGGCGCACGCCGAGGCGCGCATCAATGGCGGCGACCTGGGCGGCGCGGTGAACTATCTCAACACCCTGCCCGCGCCGGCCCAGACGGCGATCAAGCCGTGGCTCGACGAAGCCCGCGCCCGCGTCGCGCTCGACATCGCCACCCGCCAGATCAGCGAAGCCGCCTTGGGCACATTGGGCCAGACGGGCGGGGACGCCACGGGAGGCGCGCTGTGATCCGCACGCTGCTCATCCTGCTGGCCATCATGACCGCCGTCGCCGTCGGCATCGGCGTGCTCCACGATTCCGGCACGGCCAGCGTCACCTGGCTGCACTACCGCATCGACACCTCGGCCTCGGCGGCGGTGATCATCATCGGCGTCCTGGCCTTTCTGGCCGTCGCCTTCTGGAACCTGGCGCTGTGGATTTCGCGCGCGCCGCAACGCGCCGAGCGCGCCCGCGCCGACGCCCGCCGCCGCCATGGCGAGGAGGCCGTGACCCGCGGCTTCATGGCCATCGCCAATGGCGACGGCACCGAGGCGCGGCGCCAGTCGGTCAAGGCGCTCGACCAGAGCGACAATATCGTCCTGGTGCGCATCCTCAGCGCCCTGGCGGCCGAGGAATCGGGCGACGCCACCGCCGCCAGATCGGCCTATTCGGCGATGCTCAGCGTACCGGAACTGCGCCTGGCCGGGCTCAAGGGCCTGGTGCAACTGGCCGACAAGGCCGGCGACACCGCCGAGACCGTGCGCCTGGCGACGGAGGCCTACAACCTGCCGCGCCCGACCATGTGGGCCTTCGAAACCCTGTTCGAGGCCAAGCTGTCGGCCGGCGAGTGGGGCCAGGCGCTCGACCTGATCGACGGCGCCCTGAACCGCAAGCTGATCTCGCCGATCTTCAGCGAGCGCGCCAAGGCCTCGCTGATGGCGGCCACGGCGGCGCAGCTGGAAACTGCGCCCGACGCCCAGACGCGCGATCAGGCGATGGACTATGCCCTGCGCGCCGCGAAGCTTCAGCCGCAATTCACCCCGGCCCCGGTCATCGCCTCGCGGCAATTGCTGGCCGCCGGCAAGCTGGGCCGCGCCGAGGACATTCTCGAATCCGGCTGGGGCGCCCAGCCGCACCCCGCCATCTGGCTGGCCTATCGCGACCTGGTCGGCGGCGAAACCCCGCGTGAGCGCGCCCGGCGCCTGCAGGGCCTGATCGACCGCAACCCCAGGCATCGCGAATCGCGCCTGCTGCAGTTGGAGCGCGCCCTGCTGATCAATGCGCGGGCCGACATCATCGCCGCCGTGGCGGCGCTCGAGGACGACGCGGCCGACGACGTGCTGACGCGGCGCCTGTGCGGCCTGCTGGCGCGCGCCAGCCAGGCGCTGGGCGACCATGACGCGGCACGCACCTGGACGGCGCGGGCGGCGCTGGCCAGGGCCGAGCCCGACTGGTCGGACCTCGACGCCGAGGGGCGCGCTTTCAACTACGGCGCGTCGGACTGGTCGAGCCTGATCCTGACCTATGCGCGCACGGCGACGCTCATCCATCCGCGCTTCGAGCGCGGCGAAAAGGGCTTGCCCGACATGCCGGACCTGCCGGCGCGTTACGTGCCGTCGATGCCGTTCATCAAGGCGGCCAACAAGCGCACAGCGCCCCTGCCCCAACCGGACGATCCCGGCATCTATGACGATGCCTCGACCGGCCAGGACCTCGACGAGGTCGAGGTCAAGGTGAAGTCGGCGCGCAAGGTGCGCGCGGCGCCCAAAGCGAAGTGATTTAGGCCTTGGCAAGGCGTACAGAGATAGGTATACGAACCGCCTCGCCTTCGGGCGATGATGTTCCGGGCCGCTTTAGCTCAGCCGGTAGAGCACCGCATTCGTAATGCGGGGGTCAGGTGTTCGAGTCACCTAAGCGGCACCATTTTTATAAACCCGTGACAAAACAAGTATTTACGGCCGATCGAATGGCCGCTTGTTACACGGCTTTCTCAAATTTGTTGCACGGCTTGTGCACGGCTTGTGCACGGTTTGCCGCGCGATCTGGCGCGTCCATCGCCGCTCACCGAAAGCAATTGCCTTTCCCCACACACTTTGACGATGCGGCATGACATTTTGACAGGCCGACTCCTCGTCCCAAAATCTCGAACAAGACCGTGGAGTGCAATGTAGCATCCAAAAAATTTTTATTGAAATTCGATTTGAATCACAATATAGCTTTCTGGGAAATCATTTAGGACCACACCATGCCACCGAATCCTTTTAGCGGGCCCAACTACATCGTCGCGCTGCGGAATGCCGTCGAAAGACACATCCGCCCAAATGAATACATGGAAGCACCGAAAACAGGTGGAACCCAGATTTCGCTCCGGCTTCCCGAGAACGTCCTCAACCACATCGAAATTCTGGTCGAAAAGTCTGAGTGGAACCGTGCGGAGATACTGCAGACCCTCATCGAGCGAGGGCTGTTCGATCTTTATAGCGGCCTGAATGGCTCGACCGTCGAAGAGATCATCGAGAGCGTGGTTGCGAAGAGCATCCCCCCGATGGCCCCCGCGAAAAACGTCTACTATCAAGACATGTTCGAGTATAAAGGGTATTACGCCGTGTCCGCAGTCAAGGAAACTCCAAACACTTGGGAAATAACCTTCAAGGCTGGGATTTATGAAAACGATGAACTCGTGGATAAAGTTCCGCTCCTCCGGCGCACCATTCCTAAACTCGGACAAGGACTGTTGAACCATCTGATGGACATGTCGAACATCATGGAGGCGCGAATTGATCAAATCGGAGTTTTAAGAGAACTGAAGTCCAAGCAGGAACTTGAGGCGATAATACGGTCCAAGCTACAAAGCCCTAAGTTCGCGGGCTTGAAATTCGAAATCCAAGAAATCGATGAAAACGAACGCGGTGAAAATTTTAAAATATTACCGCTCGAACCTCTGACTATCGGAAAAATCGCTGCCGAAGAGGCCGGAGAGATCTTTAGGGAAGCGCGTTCGATATACTCACTTCGATCTTAAGGGTCGGCATTTCGCCGCCACGGGCGAACGACAACGGAGATTTCATAGCTATTTCCCTATGTCCGCCCTGGCTTTCTTGGCTTTGACGATCCCAATGACCGTGATGATGATCGCCATGGTCACGATGAAAGCCGAGGCTCCAAGGATAATGACCTTCGCGACAACGTTGTGGGCAGCAGGCGCCAGACATGCCGTCGTCGCCCCCATCGCCAAGATGCTTGGACCAACGGCCAGCGATACAACGGCTTTTCAACGAGCGATCTTGTCATCCATGGTCATTTCCCTTTGCCGACTCTGGCTTCACGGCCCTTAGCGATGCCTCTGATCATAATGACGATCCCGGCGATCATCATCAGGATCGAAAACCCTCTGACGAACATTTGAGGGGCGAAGTCATGGACGCCAATCGCTGCCGTTTGGAGTGAAGCCCCTACAGCAACAAGGGGCGCTCCGATGGCGACGTGTTGCCGACGAACCTTCCGTTCGGCTTTGTCCTTTTCATCTATGGTCATATCGATATCCCCCTCATGATCGAAGTGCCGCCTATTGCCGATCCAGTCTTTGATCAGCCATCATTTGGCGTAGCCTGATCAATAAGGGGATGCAGATGACCCAAATGAAGGCGAACAGGCCCAAGGTTGGCAAGCTGGCTTTGAGATTATGCTCTGTGATCGCCGAGCCAATGACGAACAGCGTGTTGGTCGCGAGTAGGAGTAGCGCGATGCACGCAACCCAGATGCGCCGACTCAATGACATGGCCTCAGCCTCCACCAACACGTGTCATTGTTCGTCTTAACGACGATCTCGTCAAGTGGGGCGGCTCGTTTGGTCAATGGCTTCTCCATCATGGACGATGATGGATTGTCTAAGCACGGGTTAATCCCCGATTTCGCCTCGAAAAAGGGAATATTGCTCCTGTCCCCCAATCTGCCGCCAAGCTAAATTTTTCAATCATAGGTTACGGGAACGCGCGTGCGGCCGTGTCATCTAGATGTAAGAGTCTTCTGTCGAAGTGAGTATCGCATGCGTAAACCCTGGCTGTTGATGATTGACGATTGTCCGGGCGACGCTTTGCTGATGAGGCTGGCATTTCGCAGAGCTCAAATTGATCTCGAATTCGAATTGGCAGCGAGCGCGGAGGCGGGACTGGCCCGTCTGGTGCAATGCGTTCGGCAGAACACGCCGCTTCCCGATGTCGTCCTATGCGACCTAAATCTACCCAAAATGCACGGGCTTGGCCTCCTGGCCGTCCTGAAATCAGATCCTGACCTTCGCGAGATTCCCGTCATCATATGCAGCAGCTCGGACTCAACGATCGACATCGAGGGCTCTTTCGCGGGGCGAGCTGACGGCTACATTACCAAGCCGATGGGGTTGCAAGGCTACGATTCAGTCATCGGTATCCTGGCGCGTGACTGGCTGGTCGACTATTCCGACCAACATATGACGGCAAGCGCGATCAACCAAAATGACAGGATCTGGCGCCTGACGGCCTAGGCACGGCACCTCCCGCCTTATGAAGCTCAAAAGCCGCCGATTTCGACAAGGCGACCAATCCTTCGCGACGGAGAATTTCCCTCCTGGTCGTGCGGCCTTTGTTAACCCAGCAGGCCTTATTCTCTCAATCGATTGCACGTGCATTTTACCGTTGAGTTCCTGTGTCCCGTACCGCGCTGATCCTCGAAGACAGTAAAACGCAAGCCCGGCTCATTGCCGCGATGCTCGAGCGCTTAGGCTGGCGGCCGGTTCATTGTGAAGACATCGCCTCGACGCACAGCTGTCTGAAAAACATGCGTATAGACGCTATGTTCCTCGACATCTTCGTCGGGTCGGCAAATACGCTTATCCACGTCGACAGATTCCGTGCCGCGGCACCTGAAGTCCCGATGGTGCTCATGACCGCCGGCGCGCAGGGTCAGGATATTGAACTCACCCTTGCCAGGGCAAGACATAGTCGCGCCGACCATGTCTTGCGTAAGCCATTCACTGACGCGACCATAGAAACGATCCTGAAGACGATCGGCGAAGACGCCGATGCGGGCAAGAAACGAAAGCACGTTCTGGTTATCGACGACAGCTCCCCCGTCCGGGCTATCGCACGCAATGCCCTAAGCGACGCGGGCTATCGCGTCTCTGAGGCACCTTCGATGGAAGCCGCCTTCGCAAACGTGGATATCGCCCACGTCGACTTGGTGTTGTGCGATGTCTTCATGCCGGGAATGGGCGGCCTCATGGGCATGAGCCAAATCAAGACGACCTGGCCGAGCGTCAAAATCATCGCCATGTCGGGCGGCATCCCTCAGCAGATCCGAGGCCATGATGCGCTGAATGTGACGCGGCAGATCGGTGCGGACGCTCAGCTTGCAAAGCCATTCATGCCGAACGATCTCAAACTTTTGGTCTCTGAACTATTGGAGTCGGATGCGGCCGTTCCTGACAGTCCGTCAGCCCATTTTCTTTGATAACGGCGCGCATCTGAATCCACGCGCCTGTCTGACAGATAGGCGGACGCCCGCCGGGGGGGATGGCGAGCGTCCGCGTTCTGAATATCAGGCCCATGGGGCGGGGGGGCTGATTGGGCCTGATGAGGGATTGATACCGGCTTCGGAATAAATTTGTGGCAGCTTTATCGGGCAAGAAATTCAAAATCCGATAGCGCGACGAATTCCACAAAACCGGCTGGGCTGATTACAGAACCTGAAGCCCTTCCGCCGAGCTCTTGCCGGAATTGCGGGGACAGGAGCACTATTCGTTCACTTCCAATTGCTTTGTAAGCCTGCGGTCTAATTGCTAGGTTTCGCAGACGCCGGTTGTAAAATTCTGCTTCTGGGAAATACGCCACTGCAGACGCGCCCCGGCTATTTGTATTGAATGGAAAAGTTGCAGGCGCGCCGCGAGTGCGCTGAGCAGGTGTACCGAGAAGCGTGGTTGGATAATGACTTTGGTAATTGTAAGCGTACAGAAACGTGCGCGTTCGTCGTTGCGTATTCGCTCCAGAACCTTGGGGGCCGGTGCGATACTATCTTTGGCGGCCCTGTTCGCCGGTGACGTTTTGGCCCCCGCTTTGGCCCATGCCGAACCGGCAAGCCGGACAATCGAATGGCGTCGCTTCCTGAATGCGCCGACGCACGCCGGATTCGAGACCGTGTACACCGAGGTCAAGGCGTGCACCGACTACACGACCTGCCAGCATCCGTCGAAACCGACGACTGAAGACGCCGACAAATTGGCCGTGCTGATCTCGAAGAAGAAGGTATTTGCCGTGCGCCTGGCATTTGCGTCCTTTTCCTTGTTATCGGAGAATGATGAGGGCTATGATGACGTGCTGCCCATGTATGGGCCGTTCATCCGCGCCTTCCCGCGCAAGTACCTGAGTCTGGCGCGAGACGAAGGCATGCCCGATGAAGCGGTTGCGGCGGCGGCGGCAGCGACGCCCGACCAGATGAACGACGACTATGCCAAACAATTGCGTGAACTGACCGCCAGGCGGGCCGCTCTCAGCAAGGTGGAGGATGCGGACTTGGCCGCTGTGCGAGACCTGTGCCTGGTGAGGGTGGATCGAATGATATACGCGCTCACGCCGGCTGAAACCGCGCCCAGAAGCTGAAGCGGATTCTAAGGTTCCCCCCACCCGCGCCCTCCGGGTGCGTTAGTGGGTCGATGGTTTGTCGGCGATTGAGAGCACGATCTTACCCGCGACACCCCCTTGCTTCAGTTGCTCCTGGGCGTCCGCGGCGTGTTCAAGCGCGAATGTTTTGAACACATGGGGTCGGACCTTGCCGTCCCTGATCAGCGTGGCGATCTCCACGAGATCCGCGCCGTTGGATTCCGCCGTAAAGCGACTGGCGAAGATGTGGTGTGCCGAGGCTTTTTCGTGATCCGGCTCGTCGAGTGTCGTGATCAAGCGGCCGCCCGGTTTGATCAAGTTCCATGACCGTTCGCGCGTATCGCCTCCGATCGTATCGAACACCAAGTCCAGATCGGTCGCGATGTCCTCGAAATGTTCGTTTTTGTAATCGATGGCCACATCGGCGCCGAGCGCCTTGATGAAGGGAAAATCTTTCGCGGACGCCGTGGCAAAAATATAGGCGCCGACCGCCTTGGCGAATTGGACGGCGAAATGCCCGACCCCGCCCGCCCCGGCGTGAATCAACACGCGTTGGCCTCGCACAAGCTCGCCGTAACGGAACAGGCCCTGCCAGGCCGTAAGACTGGCCAAGGGGACGCCGCCGGCCGTGATGAAATCGAGATTGTCCGGCATGGCAACGACCTTGTCGGCCGCGATCGTGACGTATTCGCCGTATCCGCCTTCATGGTCCGGCGTCATGGCAAAACAACGCTGGCCTATGTCCCAGGTTTCGACGCCAGGGCCAATAGCGGAAATTTCGCCGGCCACATCGTTGCCGAGTATCGTCGGCAGTTCCGACTGCTCGAGGAATTGCGGGGCGGCGCCTTCGCGCATTTTACGATCGACCGGGTTGACGCCGGCGGCAACGACGCGGATCTCGACTTCCCCGGCGCCAGGCTGGGGCCGTTCAACCTGTATAAGGTGAAGGTTTTCCGGGCCGCCGAACCTGTCCAGGCGTATGGCGTTCATCAGCATAGCTTGCTCCTGTCCGTACTGTTTTAGGGTGAGGCCTCCCAACCTCCCCAGTATCGTTCCCCGGCAATAAAAGGTCGATTACAGGTTAATGTCGCAAAGCCCGCCGGCACGAGAGTCCGACGGGCTTTTTGCTTGGCCAGGCTTCGGTGAAAGGATCGAAGCCCGTGGCGACTGATGCCGGTTAAGGGCGAAATCAGCGATTTACGGCATCCTTGAGCTTGCCCGCGGCGTCCTTGACGTCGCCGGCGGCTTGGTGGACCGCGCCGGAAGCCTCGTCAGCCTTGCCTTCTGCTTCAAGCGACGGATTGCCCGCTGCCTTGCCGGCAGCCTCCTTGACCGAACCCTCGACCTTTTCGGCGGCGCCCTTGACGTGTTCTTTGTTCACAGCGATCTCCTTCAATGATGTTTTAGCTTTTGTTGAAGGTGGCACCGCGCCGATAAATTCTCCATGTCTTTGAACAGCCCTTGGCCCTTCCACACTCCACACACCACCTGGCGTCTCAGGGCCGGAATTCCGCGTCATGGTAATGCACACGTCCCGGCAACGGCCGAGGTAACGATTTCAAACTGAAACCTTACGGCCTTTTGGCTAGCTCTGGTCCGACCTGCTCCCTGATGCCAACCTGCCCTCGGATGAAGTGCCGCGCAATGGACGACAAGGACTATGGCCCCAAGACGGGCGCCGCAGAAGATCATCCCTATGGTGACAATGAACGTGCGCCCAATCCGGCGCCGGCGGCTCCCACCGGCAAGGCCAAGACGGCACCGCCCGACCGCCACACCGAGATCGACAGCGAAGCCGATATCGATGATCCTTCGGACAAATAGGATGTGTCTTCGCCATACACGGTCAGCGGATAGGCAAAGCGCCCCGGCAAGGCATTGCGGCGGATGCGCGTGCGGCGCCGTACGATTCGAAGCCATGGGCGAACCGCTGCGCGTCGGCTTGTGCCACTGCATGACCTGTCGCAGGCACCACGGATCCGCGTTCAATCCCTTCGTTGTTTTCCGGTTCGACCGCGTCTTTATCGCCGGAACCTTGAAGGCCTGGCGCAGTTCGAACCATGCCAGCCGTCTAAGTTGCGAGGTATGCGCCTCCCCCATCTGCTATCAGGAGGACGACGGCGACGAGATCGAACTGAATATCGGCAGCTTCGACGATACAAGCCTGTTTATGCCGATGTACGAAAACTGGATCGCGCATCGCGAGGATTGGCTGCCGCATTGGGGATTGCCCGAGCGAAAGACCGACGCAAATTTCGAAATGCACCGCGCCGGCCTGCGCCTCGATTCCCATTGACCTCACGGCAAGCGCCGCAATAGTGGCAGCCTCACTTCCGCCCGCCGCGGTTGGCCATCAGCCTGACCAGAATTACCAGAATGCCGGTGGTTCGGCAGACTCTAGTTGGACCCGCGCCAACGCCGGTGCTGGAGCGGATGACTTGTGGCTATCGCCGTTTGCGGATCGGCAATCCAGTCTTTCAATGCCGCCGCGCCCATCGGCCGTCCGAGCAGAAATCCCTGAACCTGGTCGCAGCCCTCTTGTGTCAGGCAGCCGAATTCCGCGTCAGTTTCGACGCCTTCCGCCGTTACGACGGCGCTGAAGCTCTTGCCCAGTCCGATGACAGCCCGAACGATAGCGAGATTTTCTGGAGACGACGTTAGATCCGTGATGAACGAACGGTCGATCTTGAGCTTGTCGAATGGAAAACAGCGCAGATAGGCCAGGCTCGAATAACCCGTGCCGAAGTCGTCCAAGGCGATTCGCACGCCCAACTGCTTCAACTGATGCAAAATGCGAATGTTTTCCTGACTGTCCGTTAGAAAAACGGACTCGGTGATCTCAAGTTCAAGTCTATGAGGCGACAGCCGCGCTTGTTCCAGAGCTCGGATCACATCCGCCTCGAGCTTGAACCCTTTGAACTGCAGTGGCGACAGGTTTACGGCGACGCGAAGAGTGCCCGGCCAAAGCGCGGCTTCGCGGCACGCCTGGTGCAGAACCCAACGCCCAATGTCCTCGATCAAACCCGAGGACTCGGCGACGGGAATAAATTCCGCCGGCGAGATAAGTCCGCGTGTGGGGTGCTGCCATCGCAGCAAGGCCTCGAAGCCATCGATATGGCCTGATCGGGCGTTGACGATCGGCTGATACTCGAGGAAGAGCTCTTTATTCTCGAGGGCCGTACTCAATTCATCACGCAAGGTCCGCTGCCGGTCGGCCCTTTCTTCCATCTCGAATTCGAACCAGGCATAATCGCCCTTGCGGTTCGTCTTTGCCGCGTAGAGGGCGAGATCCGCACGTTTCATCAAAGCGTCCGCCGAACAGCCGTGCCTGGACCTCATGGCTATGCCCGCACTGCATCCAATCGACACCAGTTGGCCGTCGATGCTGAACGGCTCGCTAAGCGCACCTATAAGACGCTGGGCAAGCCGCGAGGCGCTGTCCTCACTAATTCGCCCTTGATGGATCACGCCAAACTCGTCGCCCCCCAACCGCGCGACGATGTCATGCTTTCCCATAAGAGAGAGCATGCGCTTGGAGACCTGGCGCAGCAGATCGTCACCGGCGTGGTGACCGAGGCGGTCGTTTACCGCCTTGAAGCGGTCCAGGTCGAGAAGAAGTAAAACAAAGTCGCGGTCTCGATGTTTTTTGCCTTCCAGTTCCTGGTCGAGGATATTTTGAAACTTGAGACGGTTCGGCAAATCCGTCAGGACATCGTGCAGCGCGAGATGCCGGCTGCGTTCCTCAACGCGTAGTTTCTCGGTGACGTCCTCGGAAATCCCGAGCAGATACCGGGGCCGTCCATCGACATCCGGAACGCCAACCTTCTGAGTTCTCAGCGAGCGCACGCCGCTGGGCGTTGCGACCGGCTCGTTTTCGATACATACGAGCTTGCCGGACGCGACCACAGCCTGATCGGCCTGCCTGAACCGCTCCGCATCTTCAGCTTCAAAAAGATCGAAGTCGGTCTTGCCGATCAGGTCATACCGGCTGACGCCGAGCAAATCTTCGCCAGCCTTGTTCAAAAGCACGAAACGGCCGTCGAGCGCATCCTTCACAAAGACCATCGACGGGATGCATTCAACGACGGCATCCAGAAAAATTTGCGTGCTTCTCAGTTCGATCGCCGCCTGCTCACGCTCCGTAATATCAATGTTCCAGACGACGACACAGTCATTGCCGCGGTATCGGGTCGGCCGTGCGAATCGCAGAACACGTATTATTTCTCCGTCCGCCTTGACCTTCACGCTCCGGCGATCGGGATTTAAAAAGCCCCCCGACCTTATTACTTCCTGCCGAACTGACGCGCGCTCATCTTCCGGGTAAAGTTCAAGTATGCTTTTTTTTAGCAGCTGGTCTCGCGTGAAACCGTAGAGCGCACACGTCGCTTCGTTGACGGCAACGAAGTTGAGGCTCGAAGCGTCAAATATCCACATCGGAACCGGGGCTTGCCGAAACAGCATGTCAAAGAGGTCTTCGGGTTGGTTGCCTAAACCTATTGCACACTCACCTTCCCGGTTTGATTTGCCCGTTTCCAATCTTACTATTCCCCAGTTTCTAAGAATGCCCATTCGCATTGGAGCGGATATGCTTTGCCGTTCATATTATGGGCGCAAGCTTTCAAAGCCCTTAATTGTCGGGTTACTTATAGGAGTCCTGTTGCAAGCTTGACGGGCTCGCTAGTCCGAGCCGTCGATCCGGACCGTATCTGCGGACATATCCGTCCGGCTTGCCAATCCGTGACAAGGTGATAGCGTTTTCCCAACGATTTCAGGGAAACGCTCATGTCCATCACAGCCTTGACCAGCGCCTCCAGGCGCGGTGTGCTCAAGACCTTGGGTGCGTCAGCTTTGGCGGCCGGCCTGCCGATCGGCCGGGCGATCGCGCGAACGCGGCCGAAACGGTTCGATGAGGCCATGCGTTGGATCCAGGTGGCCTTTACCGAGGACGATCCCGGCCGCTACGATCCGACATTCTGGTTCGACGTCTTCAAGGCGACACGCTCCGAAGCCGTGTGTCTGAGCGCCGGCGGCAGCATCGCCTTTTATCCCTCGAAGGTCCCCTATCACCACCGCGCCCGCGACCTGGGTGACCGCGACATTTTCGGCGAGATGCTTACCGGCTCGCGCGGCCTGGGCATGGCCGTCGTCGCCCGCCTCGATCCCCATGCCCTGAGCCAGGACGCCTTCGCCGCCCATCCGGAGTGGGTAGCGCGCACGCCGGACGGCCAGCCGAAACGCCATCCGACGGCGGCGGACCTGTATATCGCCTGCCTCAACGGGCCCTTCATGTCGGTCTTCATGCCGCAGGTGATCGATGAAGTGGCCACGCGCTATGATATCGACGGCTTCTTCGGCAATCGCTGGGGCGGCAGCGGCGTCTGCTATTGCGACAGTTGCAGGACCCTGTTCAAACAGGCCACCGGCTTCGATGTGCCGACCGCCATCGCCGGCGACTACACGATGCCGCAGATCGGCGGCCCTCAGGAGGCGGCGTGCCGGACCTATACCCTCTGGCACAACGAGATGCGCTTCGCGCAGCTGAAGCTGTGGAACGACGCCGCCAAAGCGATCAAGCCGGATATGTTCTTCATCGGCGGTCCGGTCGGCGGGCTGGAACCGGATCCCAATCGTTTCACCACGTTCGCGCCCATCCTGTTCGGCGACCATCAGGCGCGCAGCGGCGTCAATCCGGTGTGGAACAACGGCCGCTACGCCAAGCAGATGCGCGGCTTCATGGGGCCCAAGCCGATCGTCGGCATCTTCAGCATCGGCGAGGAAGAGGCCTATCGCTGGAAGGATTCGGTCCAGTCCGGCGCCGAGATCGAAACCTGGCTGGCCAATGGCGTCGCGCAAGGGTTCCGCCCGTGGATGACCAAGTTCAACGCCAAGCCGTTCGACACGCGCTGGAAGCCGGTCGTGACCGAACGCTACGATTGGCTGGCCGATCGCGCCGTCTATCTGCGCAACACCGGAAACCTGGCCCGCGTCGCCATGGTCCATTCGCCGGAGACCGTGGCCTTCTATGGCCGCGGCGAGGCGCGCGCCCGCGTCGAAGACCATATGTCGGGCTATTACGAGGCCCTGGTCGAAAGCCGGATACCGTTCGAAATGATCGACAGCCGGCAGTTGGACGCGGCGCATATCGATCGTTTCCGCGTCCTGGTCCTGCCCAATATCGCCATCCTCAGCGACGCCCAGTGCCGGCAATTGCGCGCCTTTGTCCAAAACGGCGGCCGCATCGTCGCCACGCACGAGACGTCGCTATATGACGAGACGGGCCAGCGGCGGACGAATTTCGCCCTGGCCGACCTGTTTGGCTGCGATTTCGCCGGCCAGGTCGACGAACGCGTCCAGAATTCGTACCTGACGGTACGCGGACCCCACCCGCTGGTTGCGGGGCTGGAGGACGCGCCGCGCATCATCGGCACGGTCAAGCGCGTCCGCGTCACGCCGACCGACCGCTCCCCCCAGCCGCTCACCCTGGTGCCCAGCTATGCCGACCTGCCCATGGAGCGGGTGTTCACGGACACGCCGCAAACCGACATTCCGATGGTCTTTTGCCGCACGGTCGGGGCCGGCCGCGTCGTTTATTTTCCCATGGACCTTGATCGCACCTTCTGGGAAATCCTTAGCCCCGACCATCTGGCCCTGCTCGGCAATGCGGTAACCTGGGCGGCGGATGAACCGGCGCCGCTGACCGTCGAGGGCGAAGGCGTGCTCGACATTTCGCTGTGGCGCCAGGCGTCGTCGATGACCGCGCACCTGGTCAATCTGACCAATCCCATGATGATGAAGGGCCCCATCCGCGAGATCTTCCCGGTCGGTCCGTTCGACGTCAGCGTGGCGCTGCCGCCGGGCGCCCAGGTCAAATCCGTGCGCCTGCTGGAGGGCAATCAAACCGTGCCGGCGCGCCTGGAAGGCGGTCGGCTGAAGGTCACCGTGCCGCGCGTGGCGCTGCACGAAATCATTGCCGTGGATTTCGCTTAGAGTGCAATCCGATAAAGTGGACACCACTTTTCGGTTAAATTGCGCGACAAAACAAAGAACTAGAGCGGCGATGTGATGCAATCAGATCGCCGCTCTAGGAGCCAGATGACGCCGCGTAAGTATCGACCTGGGCTTCGTCGGCGCGCAGCCAGGCCAGCGCGTCCTCGTGGACCTTGGCCTGCTCCCGCAACTCTTCCGCCCGCTTGCGGGCGGTGGCTTTGGCGCGCTTGCTGGTCGCCTTTTTCGCGACATGGTCCTGAATGGCGGCTTCAAACTTAAGGCGATACGCCAGATCCAACGGCTCAACGAAAGCCATAGTCCACCCCTGATCTATAGATTGCGGTCATCCGTCGCGGTATCAGGGCAATTCGCGCCTTCCGCAAGGGTACATTTTTGATCAGAGCGCGGAACAAGACCGTTGGCGCGAACCCGTCGCCGCCCGGCATGTTCAGACGCCGGCCGGAATGGCCAGGGATCATTGGGGGCATTCACGGGCTATTCCTACATGGCGCCTTACGAGGCCCGAGGCGGCGCCCTATGCCGTTGCGCCACGCCGTTTGAGGCGCGCGGCCAGCCAATTCAGCACGCCCGTGACGACCGCCGTCAATAGCCAGGCCGGCACCGATACCATGATGAGGGCGACCAGCGGCGCGACGGGATTGCTCGATCCGGCAGGTGCGCGCCCCATCATTGACAATGCCTGCAACCCACCGGCAACGGCCGCAACGATGAACCCGTCCGAGAGGGGCCGAAAGTCGGGCCCGCCTTTCCAAAAGTACGCGACCATAAACGCAACAGCCGCCGGGACCATAGCCGCACCCATAAACTCGCCAAAGACCTCTGGATCGGACACGCCCCGTAACAGATGTGGGGCCAGGATCAGACCAAAGGCGATTAGGCTCCCTACAAAGCTGCCCATCTCGCGGCCAATCCCGGCCGGCTTGGGCTTCTCCTTCGCCTCATGCCGTAATTTCATCTTTTCGATCGCAGGGCCAGCCGGCGACAGGCGCTCGAAAATATCGCATATGTCAGGTGGCGGCAGCTTCGACGCCTCGAACTTGGAACCGTTGGCGCGATGCAGGAACGCAATGCGGGCGTCCTTCAGCCGGTCCGCCTGCTCAGCCGTTACGAGCGCGTCACTCGAGCCTAGCCAATGGCAAAGCGCCTGCCAGTCCGCGGTCTGCTGTGGGCTTGCTTCGCCCCTCGCGCACGATTCGCGCAAGCTCAGCACCGCGTATTGAAACGAGTCCGGCTTGAAATCGCCGGACGTGCGATCGCGCTGCGCCTTTTGCCCCATTGTCTGCCCCCCTGAAAGCCCCGCTCCGTTTACCGGAGACACGAGCTTCGTAGCGCGCACCGCGCGTGAAGGCAATCGGGGTTGGTGCCGGGCCACTGTTCGGCCACGGTATCAAGTTACCGGTCGGAGATGACCGTGATGAACACAATGTGGTGGCCCTGACCGGCGCACTCGGACAGGCGCCGCTCGCCAATATTCACTGATCCTGGGAGAAGTCGATAGATCAACCTGCCAAATGCGGAAACGACCACGGCGGCAGGATGTCAATTGGAGACTTGGAAAGACGCGACCGCCTCGGCCCACCTTCAAATGGATGCGGTCGCAGTGGGCGCGTCAACCGCCCCCACTGCCGCAATCCGATGGCAGGTGTTGTACCAGCGATCGCTACTGATGATGATGGTGGTGGTGGTGAGTCCGCAGAACCCACGCCCGCCCGTTCCAGAAATATCCGTTCGCGGCGTACCAGTGCCGCGAGTGATGATGGTGGTGGTGGTGAGTCTGGAGAATGACCCACGCGCTGCCATTCCAGCTATATCCGTTGGCGCGATACCATCGCCGGGAATGATGATGATGGTGATGCGCGACGTTATACTGGGCGAGTTCCAGATGCGCCGTCTGCATTTGCAGTTGGTCGTCCGCGGCGAGCCGGGCGCCGGCGTCAGGCACGGGTTCGAGCAGGTCGGCATAGGTCGCCGCCGCCGGAATGGGATGAGCAGCGGCTTGGCCCGCAACCGCGCCACCGATCAAAAAAGCCGCGGCTGCAGCACTGGTAAGCCAGAATGTTTTAACTGCCATGGAGACGTTCCTTTATTCGCTGGGCCTCTATCTCGATCGAGTCGCTACCGCCCCCGGCTCGACCGCTTATTGCAAACAAGAAATAATTTTTACATACGGAGCCACTGTACCGGCGGTCCCGAACCTTCCGGCGACAGGAGGTTTTTCGGCGCTCAATCCTCCGCCTCCGACGGCTTGCCCTTGGCGCGTGAAGCCCTTGCCAGATTACGGTAGGTGCCGTCGAAGATCGTGTGCGTGTCGGACGTCCAGCGTGTGCCTTCGGCCAATTTGTCGCGGCTGACGGCCAGGCGGCGGCTGCGCATTTCGCGCTGGGCCGCGCTTTCGGGGTCCATCGCCTCAAGCGTCACATCGGGGTCGGCCGGCAATATGGTAAAAGCCATGAAAGGCTCACCCTTGCGGAAGATATGGGTGACCCCCGGCGGTGGCGCACGAAAGATGCCGAAGAAGATCATCGGCCACCAGTCGGAGCGGATCAGGGCCGGAACCGCCAGCGGCGTGGAATAGGTCGGATCGGTAAAATATCGCGGATGCGGCTCCGTTCGGACGGCGAACCCCTCCGGTACCTCCAGATCGAGCGACAATTGGTAGGAATAGTAGTCGTCGCCGAAGGGGCGAAATGGCGGCCATACCTCGGCCGGGTCCGGCGGCGATCCCCAATCGGCGTCGAGACGCACGCGCCCCTCTTTCGTCGTGACGCGCAGTTCCACGTCGTAGGGATAGAGCAATTCGATGCCGTAGCGGGCGCTTTCCGAAAACGGAATGCAGTGCCAGGGTTGCTCATGGTTGCCGTCAACCCGCGGCGCCTTCGTTCCCGCCCATCCCGGAACCGTGATCTTGATCGGCTGGGGCGCCGGCCGGTCGCCGAACTGGCGAAACTTGACTATGGGCATTTTCGTGTTTCCTCGAGCGGTCGATAGCGGAGGATGGGTATCGATTGCGCCATAAACCCGCAATGAGCATTCATTGCCGCCTGGCCTTTGCCGCCCCGAGGCGCCACGGTAACCGGATCATTCGATCGATAACCGATTGTCGCGATGTCTAATTTGACCCGCCACCTGACGGCGGCCCACGGAAAATGACCTCGCCTTGATTGTCCGCGAGCGAATAGATGCCGTCTTGCAGCGTAAGCGTGTATCCGTTTCCGCTCCAGGTGCGGACTTTTTGGTGACGGACGGCCTTCAATACCGGCGAAGCTGCGACGCCGGGGATGAACAGTTCCGCTTCACGCCGGTCGTCAGACGCGAAGACGACGAACGCCGACATGACGGCCGAGCCCTGCGGCTTGACGGGGTCGAGACGGACGCCGGCTTCCCAAATGCGGATGCAGGTCCGTCGTACGGCCGAATAGGCATAACCGCCATCCGCGTAGCAGCCATGAGAATCGGGACCGCCGCCGACGACCTGTGCCTGTGCCATCGTCGGCGCCACCAAGGCTCCCGCGATGAGAATCGCCGCTGCTGCTGGAAATGCCATCGGTTCCTCCCGCGTTTCGGCATCTAGGCGCGTCGATCCAGCGCTTAGTAGGTCCATCCGTACAAGGCAAATGCACATAGCCCTGCAAAAACGGCCATGGCCAAAAATATCCGCGCCCAGACTTCCAACCGTCCTTTGCCGGGCGATGTCCAATCCGAACTTTTTCGATGAGCGATCATCCAAAACACGCCTGCCGCGGCCAGCGATATTGCGCACACGCCCACGGCGATCATAAAACCCAGACTTCCCATGCCATCCGTCCCTATTTGCGCCGAACAGGACCTTTCGGCCGCCGGCGTCTATCTTTGCGGAAAGCATAACAGTCTTGGGAATATATACACAATGGTCGAATTGCGGTGACATGCCACCTTCCAGAACTATCCGTCAGGTCATCCAGGCAAGGCGATAGGCGGAAGGCCGGTCGCCGGCTCGACGAGGATTGCCGTGACCTTATCGATTGTGGAACTAGAGCGTATTCCGAGCTGATTGCATCAGATCGGCGCTCTAGTTCTTTGCTTTTACGCGCTTTTTAATCCGAAACGAAGTTCGGCGTAGCCAAAAGTGCATCACACTTTTCGGAAAGCGCTCTAGGCATCAGGTCACTTTTGCAATTTAAGCCTCGCCACCGAAATCCGTGGAAATCCTTTGATCTATTCACCAGAAACCTTGATGGGGGAACGAACTGCATGCGCCGCCGTCCATTGGGCCGCGGCGGCATGGCCCCTACGAAGTTCGCGCGGCGTCATGGGCCCTTCGACCATGGCCTGCACTGTTTGGTAATGGGCGTCGGCCGAGGCGGCCAGAACCATCCACTTATCGCTCTCGACGTTATTTTTAGCCACGCCGTCGCCACTGGCGTACTTCAACGCAAGTTGTGACTGCGCGGGCGTATAGCCCTGGTCTGCCGCCAGACGGCACCACTTTACACCCCTGGCCGTATCCACATGGACACCCTCGCCTTTCATATACGCGTTGCCGAGATTGAACTGCGCCTGGGCATCGCCGCCTTTGGCGCTGGCGATGAGCGTGGAGATATCAGTTGCAAGGGCCGGACCGGCTAATGCGGCGAGGGAGATGGCAATGGCCAACCGTATGCCGGTATGGCGCGCAAAATGGATCATTTTACTTTCCTAAAGCGCCATGGCGACGCCTTACAGCAAGCTATCCTTTCACATTGCGTTTCAATGCGGATCGATGACTGGCGACCACATGTATTACGGTCGTTACTTGCATGATTGCCCCCTGATTGCGCAATTGATGACCTGTCATCGCATTCCATTTTCAGCACATGTTGTTCGTCTTGGTCTTGGTCGGAGATTGTCGCGATCTATAAGCATGACCTTGATGGCGGCGAGGACAAGTTGGTGGGATGGTTAACTTATGTTAACTAGGTACCGGCTCGGTAAGCGCCGGCGCGGCAGATGCATTGTTATTTTGGAATTTCACAACATTTCGGGAGGCCAGTTATGTACAGTCATTTCAAAGGGCCGGCGGTCGCCGCTTCGATCTTGATGTTGGCGGCGGGACCTGTTTCATGGGCGGGCTCTGTCGCTGAGCCACCCATCACCAAGACGATCAGCGTCCCCGGTACGTCGGATCCGTTTCTGGCGGGTCAACCGAGCGGAACGTGCTGTGGCGGCGATAGCGCGCCGGCCGAATCGCCGGTCCTTGCCGGCTTTGTGAGACCGCGCGGCAAGATTACCTTCACCCAAACGAGCGGCGGTGTGAACTACACGCCGTCACCGCCGACCGATGGTCCAGCCGGCAACTTGGGATACAGGATATCGTCCGGTCCCGCCAACGGCATCGGTGGCTACGCAAACGCACCGGTCGACGCCTTGGTCGGCGTATTCCTGCCCCTCACCGCCCCCGAGTCAAATCCCGTTACAACGACGCTCGATTTCACCACGCCGACGACGACACCCGCGCTGCAGCAGGTATTCTATATCGGCAAAGGCGGTGCGGGCTTCTCCGTAACCGTGCCGGCCGGCGCCGCCCGGCTCTATCTTGGCACTGTGGACGGCAGCGGCTGGTTCAACAACTCGGGAGCCATAAAAGTCACTGTCTCCGGCCTTGTGGAATGCCCCCTTGGCATGAATTGCGCGAACCAGACCCATTGAAGGCGCGCTGCCGCCGAAGGCATAGCCCTTCCCGCGTCCGGCGTGCGGATGAAGCGTTTCCGCTATATCCCCGCAACCGATCTTTCGCGCCCGCCTCACCGGCGCGTGGGCCGGAACGATGATCCGGTCCAGGTAAGTAGTTTCCGAGCCTATGCCTGGACCAAGCCAGGCCGTATTCTCGCGAGATACCGGGTTGGTACTCAAAATTTGCTTGGCGACAAGAGCAATAACGCATGCGATCGAACCGGGGCTTGCTGGCCGCGAGGCCCGGCCATTCGTCGTTTCGTATGTACGACCCCGGGTTATGGCTGCCGTAGGCCGCCTTTTGGCTGTGGTGAGCCATGCGTCTTACGTGATGTCGGCCCACTCAAGAACGGCGATCCATGAAAAAGAAACTAAATGACGGCCTGTCGGCGCTCGTTAAGGCGCCGACCGGAATTGAGGGGCTGGACGAAATTACCGGCGGCGGGCTGCCGGCGGGGCGTCCGACGCTGGTCTGCGGCAGCGCCGGGTGCGGCAAGACCATGTTTGCCATGGAATTCCTGGTGCGCGGGGCGACGCAGTTCGACGAACCGGGCGTCTTCATGATGTTCGAGGAAAATGCCGCCGAACTCACCGCCAATGTGCGTTCGCTGGGCTTCGATCTGGACAAGCTGATCGCCGACAAAAAGATCGTCCTCGACTATGTGCACATCGAACGCAGCGAAATCGAGGAAACCGGCGAATACGATCTCGAGGGGCTATTCATTCGACTGGGGCACGCGATCGACACCATAGGCGCCAAGCGCGTGGTGCTAGACACGATCGAGGCGCTTTTCGCCGGCCTGCCGAACCAAGGCGTTCTGCGCGCCGAATTGCGCCGTCTGTTTCGCTGGCTGAAGGATCGCGGCATGACCGCGATCATCACCGGCGAGAAGGGTGACGGCAATGCGATCACCCGCTACGGCCTTGAAGAATACGTCGCCGATTGCGTCATCATTCTCGACCAGCGCATTCGCGAACAGGTATCGACCCGCCGTCTGCGCGTCCTGAAATACCGTGGCACGGCCCACGGCATGAACGAGTATCCGTTCCTGATCAGCCCGCACGGATTTTCCGTGCTGCCGATCACCTCGCTGCTGCTCGAGCACGCCGTGTCGACCGACCGGGTGCCCACCGGCATCGAACGGCTGGACGACATGCTGGGCGGCCAGGGCGTCTTTCGCGGCTCAAGCGTCCTTGTCTCCGGTTCAGCCGGCACGGGAAAGAGCAGTATCGCGGCCAAATTCATCGAAACGGCGTGCCGGCGCGGCGAGCGCGCCCTGTTCTTCGCTTACGAGGAATCGACGGCGCAGATCGTGCGCAATATGCGCTCGGTCGATATCGACCTTGAGCCCTGGATAGAGAAGGGCCTTCTGGAGATCCATTCGTCGCGGCCGACCCTTCTGGGCCTGGAGCAGCACCTGGTGCTGATGCACGACGCGGTCCAGTCGTTTCGCCCGAGCGTCGTCGTGGTTGATCCGATCAGCAACCTGACCATGGCCGACAACGATGTCGAGGTGAAGCCGACACTCATGCGGCTCATCGATTTTCTGAAGAAGGGGCAGATCACCGCGGTATTTACCAGCCTGACCATCGGCGGCGACGCGGCGTCGGCTCCGGAAGACACCATGCTCGGCGTCTCATCGCTCATGGATACCTGGCTTCTTCTGCGCAATATCGAATTTACCGGTGAGCGCAACCGCACCATCTTCGTGCGCAAATCGCGCGGCATGGCGCATTCGAATCAAGTGCGTGAGTTCGTCCTGAGCGACAAGGGGATCGACCTCGTCAACGTCTATCTCGGCGGCGACCGCGTCCTGACGGGCAGTGCCCGCGTCGCCCAGGAAGCCCAGGAGCGCGATGCGGCCACGCTGCGCGGCGAGGATCACGAGCGCAAGCTGCGGCAACTGGACAGCAAGCGCAAGGCGATCGAGGCCCATATCGCCGCCCTGCAGGCCGAGGCCGAGGCAGATAGCGAGGAGGTCCATTTCGCCATCGCCCAGGAGCTTCTGCAACAAAAGGCGACCCATCGCAACGCCGACGCCATGAAGCATCAGCGCGGCGCCTCGATCGACCACGTGGAAGACCGGCTGGAAGAAAACGTATGACCGCTCCAGCCCCGCCTCCGCCCGATCCCGAAGATCGCGTGTCCGGACCGTTCCAGCTGCGCCTCTATATTGCCGGCCAGACCAAGAAGTCGATCGCGGCCCTCGCCAATATCAAGCACATCTGCGAGACCCACCTCACCGGGCGCTATACCATCGAGGTCGTCGACCTGCGCGAAGCCCCGCATCTTGCCGCCAGCGATCAAATTCTCGCCATACCGACTCTCGTGCGGCGGCTGCCGCAGCCGATCAAGAAGATCATCGGCGACCTTTCGAACGAACAGCGCGTGCTCGTGGGGCTCGACATAGAGCCGCTGGGGGCGTGACGCCATGACAAAAGATATGCCCGACAAACCCGACCTCGCGTCCGCGACGGACCATGCCGCGCCCCACTATGTCCTGCACCTCTACATCACCGGCAGCACGCCCCGCTCCATCCGGGCGATCTCCAATATCCGCAAGATTTGCGAGGCGCATCTGATGGGCCGCTACGACCTGGAAGTCGTGGATATCTCGCAGCATCCGATGCTGGCCGGCGGAGAGCAGATCGTCGCCGCCCCGACCCTCATCAAAAAGCTGCCCCTGCCGCTGCGGCGTTTCATCGGCGACATGTCGCAAACGGATCGAATCCTCCTCGGGCTCGACCTTCTCCAGGTGACGGGGGCGGCCGCATCGGCCGAAAGCCCATGATCGGCGAAACAGGCAAGATTGGCAAACCTGGCAAATCGCCGTCGAGAGCCGCGCTGGTCGCCGAAAACGCGGACCTGCGCGCGCGTCTGCTGGAGGCCGAGGAAACGCTCGACGCCATCAGTCGGGACGAGGTCGACGCATTGGTCGTACAAAGCGTTGTCGGACCGAAGGTTTATACACTTCAGGGGCTGGATGCGGAGACCATGCGTTTTCGCGGTGAAATGCTGGCGCAGGTCAGCGACGCCGTCATCGCCGTCGATGGCGACGAGCGTATTATCTATCTCAATGCCGCGGCCGAACGACTCTTCGGGTTCACCACGTCCGCGGCCCTAGGAAGACCCCTGCATCAGATATTTGAACTGCGCTGGGCGCGTCCCGAGGACGAAGTCGTCGCGCGCGCGGCGCTGCTGGAGCAAGGCGAATGGCGAGGTGAAAGCACCCATATCCGGGCCGATGGACGCGCGCTGAATATCGAATCGAGCGTGACGATTTTACGGGACGACGATGGGCGGGCGACCGGCCGACTGGCCGTCATTCGCGACATCACCGAGCGCAAACGGCATGAGACCAAGGTACAGGTGTCGGAGATACGCTATCGCCGCCTCTTCGAGACGGCGCACGACGGCATACTCATCGTCGACCCGGCCACGTTGAAAATAATCGACGCCAATCCCTTCATGACGCAGATGTTGGGCTATTCGCACGATCGGCTGGTCGGGAAGGAGCTGTTCGAGATCGGCCTGCTCAAGGACGAAATCGCGAGCCAGGATATGATCGCCGAACTGAAGCGGTCGGGGCAGGTGCGCTACGAAAACCTGCCGCTTGAAAGCGTCGGTGGCCGGCAGCAAGACGTCGAGGTCGTGGCCAACCTCTATCAGGAGAACGATCGCCCCGTCATCCAGTGCAATATCCGCGACATTACCGAACGCAAGCGCTCCGAAGCGCATGTCGAGATGCTGATGGCCGAAGTCAATCATCGCGCCAAGAACCTGCTGGCGGTCGTTCAAGCGGTCGCCTATCAAACCGCGAAGCAGGGCGACCCGGCGACCTTGCTGACGCGACTGTCCGAACGCATAAACGGCCTTGCCGTCGGTCAGGATCTGCTGGTCAAGAACCAATGGCATGGCGTGGATGTGGCCGACCTTGTCACGGCCCAACTGGCGCATTTCAAGGATCTGATCGGCACGCGGGTCTTGCTGGCCGGTCCGGCCTTGCGACTGACGGCGGAGGCGGCCCAAGCTATCGGGATGGCGTTGCATGAGCTCGCCACCAACGCGGCCAAATATGGCGCGCTGTCCAACCACGACGGACGCGTCAACATTGCCTGGCGTGCCGGGGGCGGCGTCAAACCGACATTCGAAATGTCTTGGCTGGAGGATGGCGGGCCATCCGTGACGCCTCCGACACGAAAAGGGTTTGGCCATTCGATAATTGGACGTCTGGTGGATGCCGCCCTGCAGGGTGTGACTGAAGTCAAGTTCGATGAGGCCGGCATGTCCTGGCGTTTGAGCGCGCCCATTGTCAACACGGTGAATGCGGGGGCTCTGGTGACGTCATGACCGGTCACGTCACACCCGCTGAAAGCCGTTCGAAAGCGCGCATCCTCATCGTTGAGGATGAGGCCATGATTGCGTTCACCCTTGAAGAACTCCTGATGATTTCGGGCTTCGATATTGCCGGCGTTGCCGGGCGATTGGAAGCCGCGCTTGAAATCATTGAAAAGGATGTTTGCGACGCGGCGATCCTCGATACCAATCTGGCGGGCGTAAGTTCCGGACCCGCCGCCCTGGCCCTGACGAAACGCGGCATACCGTTTATTGTTGTTTCAGGCTATTCGACGGCGCAGCAACATGATGCCGCCTTTGCCGGCGCGCTTCGCCTGCAAAAGCCGTGCGACATCGATCACCTGATCTTCGCCCTGCATAACATCCTGCCGGCACATATAGGGCTCAGTTCTCGCGAACCGACCTGACGGGCTGAGCCGCATCCAAATGGCTCCCTCGGACATTGGCTCGAGCGCTGTCCGAAAAGTGTGACGCATTTTTGGCTACGCCGAACTTCGCTTCGGTTAAATGGCGCGACAAAACAGAGGATTGGAGCGCCGATTTGGTTCTACCAAATCGCCCTAGCCGCAATCGCAAACCCGCACAAATGCTTTGCGCCCCCGGGCCGATTATGAACGCAGGCTGAATATGACGCGCACGGTCCGTTCAGTTGCGATGCGGTAACCCGGTAGCATCGGCCCGACAGCGATCGATCCTCGCCCGTTCGGATCGTCCCGCACACATCCACGACCAGGCATGGGTCCCCATGAGCGCCTCGCTAATCAGTGCCAATGTCCGGCTTCGCAAGGAGTTGCGGACCCTGCTCGAACCGGAGGGCTTCAAGGTCTGGGAGGCCGCGTCGGAGGACCAGGCCACCAAACATCTGCGTCAACATCCGTTCAGGCTGATTATGCTCGACCTGGATTCGGCGGAGCACGGACGGCACGAGGCGGTGAAGGCCCTCAAGACCGTTTCCGGGGCGCCCCTGATCGCGCTCGGCCGAACGGACGACGATGCGGATGTGGTGAACGCCCTGGCCCATGGCGCGGATGATTTCATCGTCATGCCCTTCAATCCCAGGGTTCTGCTGGCCAGAATATACGCCAATACCAGGGTCCTTGGGCCCGCCCGGCCGCCGGCGGCAGCCTATGTGCTGAACGGACCGGTCCGGGTAGACCCGCAAAGACACGAAGTGCGGATAAGGGACCGTATCGTCGCCTTTTCCCCAAAGGAATTCGAGATTTTCCGGCTTCTGGTCGCCCATAAGGGCGAGCCGCTGGCGAACAAGCACCTGCTTCGCGAGGTCTGGGGCGAGCACCGCGCCAACGACAAACACTATCTGCGGGTCTATATCTCGCAAATCCGAAAGAAGCTCGCGCCTGTCAATCTGCAGCACTCCATTTCGTGCGTGCCGCATCGCGGATACAGGATGGACCCGCTCGCCGAAGACGATGCGCCTACGCGCCCGCTCGATCCTCCGGCCGCAAACTGACCCAGGCTTGGCAAGCCGGACGACGCGCGCATTCCGTTTGGACCGGGCGCATTTTTCGTCACATCCGCAAATTATTAGCGCAGCTAAACTCAGACCTTAAAATAAAACCAGATCAGTGTTGTTTAAACTCCATTGACCTAGTGGTCATAAGCCCGTAACAAATTTGTCAAGAATTTGTTCACCAATGATGGTCTGGGGCGAGTGCCGTCTATGTGGGGTAAATATGCGCGGAAGGCGCGTGTTCGCGTGGCCGGTAAACGGCCAGGCCGGTGTGTCTTCCAAGCAACGCACGGTAGCGGAAATCCTCCCTTAGAAATGCGTTAACCGTATACTTAAGGAACTTCGACAAAATGAAGTCCTGGACTCTCGTTGTGCAACGCCATGTCGGCCGTTCTCGATGGCCGATGTCTTGTGGATTTTCGTCGGCGCCCCATCCGCGCGCCACGACATCTACAGTTTTGGATAACACGACTTTCCGTTCTGAATTTTAACTGAGGTATCCTATGTCAATGAAAAACAAGCTTTTTTACAGCGCGGCGGTGGTTATCGCCCTGGCCGGCATCACCGGCGCGGCCAATGCCAAGCCCGTAAAGAAGCACGCCAAGGCGGCGGCGGAAGCGAGCCAGACGACGGCGCAAATCGAAGCCCTGACCGCTGAAGTCAACGCCCTGAAGACCGAACTCGACCAGGAAGTCGCGGCACGCCAGCAAGCCCAGTCGCAAGCCCAGGCCGCTCAAGCCCAGGCCGATCAGGCTCAGGCCAGCGCCGCGGCGACGCAATCGCACGTTGACGACGAAATCAAGCGCATCCCGGGCGTCGTGCAAACCGACGTGGCCGCCGCCATCCCGCCGAAGACGCCGACCTGGACCGACAATACGCAGGTCAGCGGCCGCATCTATAGCGACTTCTCCGACATCACCTCGAAGGTCAACGGCGTGAAATCGAACGCCAGCGCCACCGATGGCATCCCGGCGACCAACGGTTTCGGCACCGACGTCAAGCGCTTCTATATCGGCGTCGACCACAAGTTCAACGACATCTTCTATTCGAACATCACGACCGACGCGACCTACAACTCGTCGACCGGCACCACCGCTCTGTTCATCAAGAAGGCCTATCTCAGCGCGAAATTCTCGCCGGCCTTCGTCCTGACGGTGGGTGGCATCGACGGTCCGTGGGCCGCCTATGCCGAAAACATCTATGGCTACCGCTTTATTGAAAAGACCCTGACGGACCGTCTGGGACTGGTCAACACGGTCGACTGGGGCGTGCACGCCGCCGGTACCTTCTCCAACATCTTCTCGTATGACGTCGCCGCGGTTAACGGCAACGGCTACAAGAACCCGACCCGCGCCGAGTCGGTCGACTTCGAAGGCCGCCTGAGCGCCAAGCTCAATCAATGGAACTTCGGCGTCGGTGGTTATACCGGCAAGCTGGGCCAGGAAGCCCCAGGCGTCGTGACGCCGCAAACCGCCACGCGCTTCAACGCCCTGGCCGCCTTCGTCGACGACCGCACGCATCTGGGCGTCGAATACTTCTCGGCCAACGACTTCTCGTCGACCCTGGTCAAGTCGCTGACGCCGGACAAGGCAGACGGTTACTCGTTCTACGGCTCCTACCAACTTGCCCCGACTTGGTCGGTGTTCGCCCGCGACGACTCGGCCAAGCTGTCGAAGATCATCACGCCGGCGAAGAAGGACGACTATACCAACTTCGGCCTCGACTACACGGCTCTGAAGGGGATCGATCTCGCCCTGACCTTCAAGCACGAAGAACTGGAAAACTCGAAGACCTCCAAGGTCGTCGCCAACGAAGTCGGTATCTTCACCCAAGCGCGCTACTAAGCTTACTGGCTTTCCGATACGGGGGCCGCCGCGGTTTGTCCGCGGCGGCCTTTTTCTTCGACCATGGCGTAGGTTCCGACGGGAGAATGACTTGCGGCCGATTTCACAGATCGATGCGCCAACCCTGACGGACGTTCGCTACGTCCTCACCGACATGGATGAGACCCTTACACGGCACGGCCGGCTCCAGGCCGCGACCTATCGCGCCCTGGAAGACCTTCAGAGCGCCGGGGTCAAGGTCATCGTCAACACGGCCGCGCCGGCCGGCTGGTGTGACCAGATGGCCAGGATGTGGCCGGTCGATGGTGTCATTGGCGAAAACGGCGGTCTCTTCTTCCGCCGCGACATTCATGGGTCCGTCATAAGAGAATTCTGGCACGACGATCCAGCCGCAACCGAGGCGGACTTAAAGTCCATTGCGGCCGAGATCATGCGCCTCTATCCGGACCTGCGCTTCGCGGACGATCAACCTTTCCGCCAAACCAGCATCGTCTTCAACCGCAACCTTGGGCCCGCGGCTCGGGCGGAGGTCGCCGATACGTTACAGCGTCTCGGCGCCAAGACCGCGCTGAACAACCTCTGGCTTCTCGCGTGGATCGGTCAATACGACAAGCTGGCGATGGCCAGGCGGATCCTGAAGGCCCATTTTTCTTTCGACATCGATACCCGCCGTTCCGAACTGGCCTATGTCGGCGATTCCGAAAACGATGGTCCGATGTTCGAGTTCTTCGAACACACCTTTGGTGTCAGCACGGTTGTCGAAGCGCTCGATCGCCTGATCGCGCCCCCCAGGTGGATCACGAAGGGGCCGGGCGGGGCCGGATTTGTCGAAGTCGCTTCCGCGATTATCCAGGCGTCCGCGGCGTCGTATATTTAGCGGCAACCCGGTAACGACCACCCTCAAAAATGTATCGATGATCGGCGCAGTGGATGACGGCCTTCAGACCGGCGTCGCTCGCCATGGCCACAGCCTCATCGGTCGAGACCCAGCGACATTCACGTTGCGCGGCCTCCGGCCAGGACTGAAGCTGCCGTTCGACGAGAAGCGGAAAGACGATGACTTCGCACTCGATCGACCGCTGGGTCTTTTCCAAAAGCTTGAGATAGGAAAACCGGCCAACGTCTTGCTCATCGACCCGGCCCACAACGCCGGCCTCCTCGAAGGCCTCGCGCGCCGCCGACAATGCCGGCTTGAGACCCTTGATCGGCCAGCCCTTCGGAATGATCCAACGCCGCGAGCGGCGTGACGTCACCAGCAGGATTTCCAATTGCCCGCCTTCATCCATGCGATAAGGTAACGCGCCATATTGTAGACGGGCCATTCTTCCCTCCCCGCTAGCCCTGAACCTGGGCCAGGCGGACTGTCTCCGCCTGAGCCTTGCGCTGAGACTTCGGCCTATCGCTCGAGGCGAGAGGATCGTTTGTCTGACGCAGGTCAAGGAGCGTACCGATCTCCCGTGCGCCGGCTTCCAGACCGTCTACCGACCCTTGCCACGGCGGCGGCGCTGCGACTCCCGTAAGATCGATCAATCCAAGCGTTTCCATTTCATGCGGCGCTCCGAACGCGGAATCCTTGAAATTAACTCCGTGTTCGGATCAATTCAATTCACAATATGTGTCGGGTCACGGCATTTTTTCGATTGAAAATACCAATCTTTCCTTGGCTTTCAACCTTGCGATGGGCTAACGGGTTTAAGTGTGAAGGTTTTATGACAGCGTGGAATTCATGAGCAAGGACGCCCCCGAAGAGAATACCAATTCCGACCAGCCTGTCGCCGCCAGCCGGCGACAATTGCTCGAAGGCCTGGGACTGGCGGGCCTGTTCGCGGCCCTGCCCGCCGCGGCCGAAGCCGGCGGCGCGCACGGCAGGACACCGCGACCGGCCGCGGCCGTGTCGGACGAGGCGCTTCGGGCACACGTCAAGACGATCGTCGTCGTCTTCGCCGAAAATCGGTCGTTCAACAATCTGTTCGCCGGATTTCCGGGGCTTGAGGCCCCACTGGCCACCGTGCCCGCCGAGCGTTTTGTCCAACGCGACCGTGACGGCCAGGTGTTGGCGGCCTTGCCGAAAATCTGGGGCGGACTGGTCAAGGACGAACAGGTCGTCAATCACCAGACCTTCAAGATCGGCCAAGACGACATTCAAGGTCTTCCCAACGCGCCCTTCGCGCTGCGCACGCCAGACGGCGATCCCCTGCCGCAAGGCGTGGTCACCCGTGACCTGGTGCACGCCTTCTACCAGAACCAGATGCAGATCAACGACGGCAAGAATGACGGCTTCGTCGCCTGGGGCGATAGCGGCGCCCTGGTCATGGGCCATTATGGCGACAACGACGTCAATCTGCGTCTCTGGAATCTGGCCAGCGAATATACCCTCTGCGACAACTTCTTCATGGGAGCTTTCGGCGGCTCCTTCCTGAACCACCAGTACCTCGTCGCCGCCCAGCCGCCCTTCTATCCCGACTGCGACAACAGCCCGGCCAAGAGCCTGATCGCGATCATGACCGACGGCGACCCCAAGGGCATCAAGCTCACGCCGGCGACCAGCATGCCGCCCAGTTGCATGGACGGACCGGCCCGATTCGTGAACAGCGCGATGTCGCCGGACTTTCACGTCGTCAACACCATGAGCCCGGCCTATGCGCCGACCATGACGCGTGACGAAAAGAACCCGCTCTACGCCGACCCGAACAATTCCCGCACCCTTCCCCCTCAGGTGCATGCCACGATCGGCGATCGCCTGTCCGACAAAGGCATCGACTGGGCGTGGTATAGCGGCGGCTGGGACTTGGCACTGTCGGGAAAACCCGACCAGACAGCCGATTTCCCCTCGCGACCGAACTTCCAGGACCACCACCAGCCGCTCAACTATTTCAAACGATTCGCGCCTGGAACCGAGGCGCGGCAAAGACACCTTCGCGACGCCGGGGTGGACGAGACGCCGCGGACCAACAAATTCCTGGCGGATGCCGCCACCGGTATCCTGCCACCGGTGAGCTTCTATAAGCCCCAGGGCAACCTGAACATGCACGCCGGCTATTCGGACGTCGATAGCGGCGACCGGCATATAGCCAACGTCATTTCCGCCCTGCGGGCCGCGCCGCAATGGAAGAATATGGTCGTGGTCATTACCTTCGATGAAAACGGCGGCTGGTGGGATCACGTGGCGCCGCCGAAAGGCGACCGTTGGGGACCGGGCACGCGCGTGCCGGCGCTGGTGATTTCACCGTTCGCCAAGAAGGGCCACGTCGACCATACCGTCTACGATACGGGTTCCATAGCCCGCCTGATCGTCCGTCGCTTCGGCCTGGAAACGCTCCCCGGCCTGAAAGAACGTGAGGACGGTATGCTCGCCCGTGAAGGCTTCAAACCCGGTGATCTCACCAATGCACTCGCGTTTGGCTGAGGCCTTCTGGAACGTATCGCATCGTGTGCCGTTCGCAGGGCTGCCCAATGCCCGCCGGAGATCGGCTATTGGGGCGTGCCGCCTTCATCGAGCATGCGCTGGAGCCGCGCCTGCTCATAGGCGAGACGCCGCTGCTCCGCCTCGGCATCGTGAAAGAAGGTCAGCAGGACATAGCGCTGACCGCGCGTGACCGGCGTCGCTTCGTGCAGCAGAGACGTGGAAAAGATGATGGCGCCGCCCGCTTCCGGCCCGTAGAGGTGGTCGTTGAATTCCGGGAACATCAACTGGCCGCCGTCATAGTCGCCCGTATTGAGATTGACCGAAATGGCGAATTGCCGAAACGCCACGCCTTCATGCATGTTGTCGCGGTGCCGCTTGAAATATCCGCCGCTTTCGTCGTAACGCGCGATCAGCACCCGGTCATTGTGGGCGATATGGCGCTGGAACGCCTGTTTTATCGCCGGCACGCACCGCGCGTACAAGGCTTCCAGCACCTCCTCGTAGACACCGTCTCCCGCCTGCAGCAGGCAATCCATGCGCCGCTTCTTGGTGTGATCGAGGCGTTCGCGCGACGTACCGTCGGACCCTATGCCGCTGACCCCGCTGTCGAATTGCCCGCCGGCCTCGAAATGGGCGATCAGCCGGCGGCACAGGTCCGGATCGAACAGGCTGGGGACCGATAGAACCGGCGCCGGCAGCCGGCTGGGACTGGAATCCTCGCGCGGGATCGTCCGCACGGTGCCGAGTGCCGCCTCCGCCAGCGCCACAGGATCACAGTCCCGGGTGGGCCAACCGCCCAGCACGCGCCAGGCCCGGTCGATCACCACCACCACATCGACGCCGGGCGCCAGGCCACAGTCGGTGAAGAAGTTGTCGTTGCACAGCACGATCGGCAGGCCCGAGGTGTCGGGGCCGGACAACCACGCGGCCGGCGCCTCCGAAAGGCCGCCCATCACCAGCAAATCCGCATCGAGCGCCGCGAAATCCGGCGCGAGATCGGCGAGCGCGGCGCATACCGCCGGCAGATTCGGCGAGCGCAACAGGGCGCCCAGCACCATAACCGCGGCCCGCCCGGCCTGCACATCCGACGCGTAGAATCGCTGATCCCCGTAGACACCCGCGCAAAACGGAAGCCTGTGGCCGAACCGAAGGGTCATACCTTCAACTCCTGAAACATTGTCGTGCACGCGCGGCGCGGCTTGCCCCGTTTCGCATGTCCAGCATGAACGACTCACACTTTGCGCCGGAGTCTAGAACGGCTGATAATGCGGAGATATGGAGAAATGATATCAGGCGTGAAATCTTCCCGGGCCCGTCCGGGTGCAAAAAGCAGTGTTTCCTTACAGCTTCCTTCCTAGCCTGCGCAGCTGTAATCCAAGGGGTTTGGCATGAAAAGGATCGTCGCCTTCGATCTTGACGGCACGCTCGCCGTCAGCAAACAGGCCCTCGACGACGATATGGCGCGGCGGCTGTCCCAGCTGCTGAGCCTCTGTCCGGTCTGCGTGATTTCCGGCGGCGACTGGCCGCAGTTCCAGACCCAGGTGGTCGACCGCCTGCCGCCCGGCACGCGCCTCGACAACCTCATCCTGATGCCGACGACCGGCGCCAAATATTACCGCTTCGACGGCGCCTGGCAGCAGGTCTATGCCGAAAGCTTCAGCGACGACGAGCGAAAGCGCGTGCTCGACGCCTTCAGGACCGCCATCGATCAGGCGGGGTTGCCTCACGAGAAAACCTGGGGCGACCAGATCGAGGACCGCGGCACCCAGATCACCTTCTCCGGCCTCGGCCAGAAGGCGCCGCCCGACGCCAAGGACAAATGGGACCCGGACCAGAAAAAGCGCGGCGCGCTTAAGGCGATCCTCGACAAGGCCCTGCCCGACCTGTCGGTCAGGATCGGCGGCTCGACCTCGATCGACATCACCCGTCCCGGCGTCGACAAGGGTTACGGCATGCACCGGCTGAGCGAGCAGACCGGCATCGCCTTGAACGAGATGATGTTCGTCGGCGACGCCTTGTATCCCGGCGGCAATGACGCGCCGGCGCGCGATGCCGGCGTGCCGACGGTTGGCGTCAAGACGATCGACGACACCCGGATATTGATCTCTGCCATCGTCACCTTCGCCACGTGAAGCCGGGCGGACCTCGTCCAACGAAAGCCTTAAGGCCGCGTTTACCGACGCGAACACATGGCGCCCTTATCGTTACAAACTGTACCAACCTTTCAGAACCGAAGGAAAATGGGCAATGCCGCTAAGCCATGAGATCGACAAGGTATTCAGTAAGCTCAAAGGCGGCAGCGTCGATCCCGAGGTCGCGTCCAAAGCCGTCGAACAATTGATATCGGCCCATGTGCGCAAGCCCCCCGCGCAACTCGACGCCAGCATCCGGTCGGCGCTCGAGCGGATGCGGATGCGCGCCGCCGATCTCGTCGCCATCGAGGCCGAGGTCATGGCGTGGATCTGTTTGCGCGCCGAGATGGAAGATCATGCCGTCATGTGGCTCTGACGGACCTGCGCCGGCCGCTCGACTGTCGTGCTCGGCGCCAGCAATGGGTTTGACATTTTTCGAATTTAATGGCCCCATTTCCAGATGAATGGCCACCCAAGGGCCACCACTGGAGGCGGATTTCACCCATGTCCCGAAAGCTTTCCGTCGCGGTGTCAATCGTCGCCGTGAGCCTGGCCTGTATCGTCTCGACCGTCGGGGCGAATGGCCAGGTGGTCGATCACGACAAGGTCGTGGAAAACCCTTATCTGGATTACAAGAAAGCCAACAAGGAGATCGCCGCTTCGGAAGCGGCCGAACGGTCGCGCCAAGCCGCCGCGCTTGCCGCTCAGGCCCAAAGCGTCGGCCAGGACGAGGCGTCGTTCCAGGCGTCGCTCGCCTCGGTCGCCCAAGCCCTCAACGCGGCGGCGCCCGACCCGGGCGTCGCGGCGGCCGCTCCCCCGGTCATAAGCCCCGAACCCCGGACGGGTTTGTCTTCGTCGGCGGTGATCGCGCTCGTCGTGATCGGCGCGGTCGCCATCATGTCCGTCGCGCTGATCGCCTGGGCGTCGTTCCGCCGAAAGTCGCGGCGGCGGCGCCCCAAGGCGAGCAGCGTGAGCCTGGTCGATTTCGCCCGCAAGCCAGACGATCAACAGATCAAGCGGTGAGATCTTATCCGTTGCATAGTTTGGCCGGTTACAATTGCGCCCCCTCGGCTCCGACTTGCGCGCGGCGTCCGGGCGCGGCCCGAGGTGAGTCCTCCATGATGAGCCGCTGATTCGGTGGATAACCGCGCTATCCGCGCGAGGACGGCAGCCGCCAAACACCCGGGGCGGATGTGCCAGGCCCGAAATTGCAAGGCTTCGCGACGGGTCGCTAAAATCCTGCCGTGTATATCGACGGAATGGGCGAAATGATCCGTCCATTCATGTTACAGTCAAGTTAGCCGTCCTATAACGGCTCCGTCCCTGACCACAGGGCTTTCGACAGGAGAAACATACATGAAGAAGATTCTCGTAGCCGCCGTCGCCTTGACGATCCTGGCCGCCGGCGCCACCGCCGCCAATGCCGAACCGCATCATCACATGCATCGCGTGTGCTCGTTCCATCATCATCACCGCGTCTGCCACTGGGTCCGCTAGGATTCAAGGGGCTAGACCCTGTCCCCAGCTGGGTGCCGTCACCGGCGCCCAGCTTATTTTTTCTTGCCGGCACCTGAATAGCGAACCGCAACCTACGCCGCCGCCGCCTCATCGTTGCAGCGGATCTCCGTTCCCATGGTGACCTCGACCTGGCCGACCGTCAGGAAGCGCGGAAAGCGGAACCCTTCCAACAACTCATACGGCGTCGTCGGCGCCCATCGGCCATCGATGCGAATCCATAGCGGGGCACGCAACGCCATCTCCCCCAATGTCGTACGGCTTTTCCAGTCCATGACGCCGCCTCGTCCTGGATCGGCGGCAGAGTTCATCCGTTCATCGCCCATGACACGCTCCGGCTAATGTTCTCACTTTGTTCCAGATGGGGCCGGCGAGTCAAGGGCGTTCATCTATTCCATTCGCGAAAGCCCCGGAGCGCCTTTACGCCGCGTCGCGAACGGCCTTCAGCGCCTCCACGTGGATAACCTTCGGCAAGGTAAACAGGAAAGACGTCCCCTCACCGGCTTGCGATTCCACCCAGATCCGGCCGCCGTGGCGCTCGACGATCTTGCGGCAGATCGCTAATCCCATCCCCGAGCCCTCGTACTGGTCCCAGGTGTGCAGGCGCCGGAAGGGTTCGAAAATCTGCGTGGCGAATTCCGGATCGATGCCGATGCCGTTGTCGGCGACCGATATCTGCCAGAATTCACCAAGGTCGGCGGCGCGGATCGTCACCACCGGGGTTTGGCCCGGAGGCTGGTACTTGATGGCGTTGGCGACCAGGTTGCCCAGCAGCCGCTGGACCTGAACCGGATTGGCCAGCACATCCGGCAAGGCCTCGGCCTCGATCCGGGCGTCGGTGTCTTCGATAAGCTTGCCGAAATTGGCGCGAACATTGTCGAGTTCGGCATTGAGGTCGACGGCGTCGTGGCGCTCGTGGTCATGCTGCAACCGGGAATATTGCAGCAGATCCTGGACCATGCTGTGCATGCGGGCCGCCGAGGTGGTGATCACGCGCAGATATTTCCGGCCGGTCTCGTCGAGTTGGCCCTTATAGTCCTCCGCGACCATCTGGCTATAGATATTGACCATGCGCACCGGCTCCAACATGTCGTGCGACGCGACATAGGCGAAGCGTTCGAGGTCGGTATTGGTCTCCAGCAGCTTTTTGAGCAACTTTTCGCGCCTTTCCTCCTCGACACGGATGCGCGTGATCTCGCGGGTGATGAAGTGCGAAATCACCCATAGGGTCAGCCCTACGGTGACGCCGATCCATACCAGCGTCGCCGCCACGAAGGTCAGCATGCGCTCCAGACGAAAGGCGTCCGCCTTCGCCCGGGTCGTCTTGAGCGTCGCGCGGGTCTGGTCGATGACGCGGGTAATATCCGCCTGAAGCGCCTCGCGTTCCGGGCGGTAGCTGAGACCGAGCGTCTCTCCGGCCAGCTTCGATTGCCGCGTCACGCTCAATACCTGGTAGCGCACCTTGACAAAGTCGTGCACGCGGGCGGCAAGCCCGTCGAACTGCATATCGGGCGAGGCGGTTTTTTCCTCCCGCCACTGCGCGATAACCCCTTCCGTCTCGGCGAGATCGTTTTCGAGGTTGCGGATGGATCTTTGGTCCTCGTCGCCGGATTTGGAAAGATAGAGGCCTCGGGACTCCATCAGCGCGCCGGTGATCAGATGATTGAGGCGCTCGCCCATGTAAGCATTTTCGTACGCCTTGCCATAGTCGGTCATCATTCGGCTGTAGTCGGACAGGCTTGCCAAGCCAAACACCATGATGGCCAGCGCCATGACAACAAATCCGGCGACAAGTGTCAGTATGCGCGCGCGCAGCGACAGGGTGACCATAACCGATTCCCGCCCGTTTATTCATTGCCCGGGCCGGATCATGCGCGCGTGCGCCACAGCACTCAAGACATAAATCGAATCGTATCCTCGGATACGTAAATTGATGATCCGCTACCCCATGTTGTTTACACGCGCCCATCGGCTGCGTTGCTTCCGGACCTTGGCGGTCCAGCCCATAAACCCCGGAACGCACGGTCCTGCAAATACACGCTGAGATTTCTGACGGAAGCGTCAGAATCATTATAGTTGTCTCGGCAACCACCGGGGAAAATGTAAGGGAGTTGGCGCATGTCAGGTGACAAACCGGACGACGTCGCATTTCATTTGAGGTTCCAGGCCGAAATTCTGGATCAGGTCGCGATAATATCGGCCACCAAGGACGGACGAACAAAGGCGCGGACGCAGGCGAGCGCATTGCGGGTACGCGCCGGCTTGGTCGATCCGGTCTCCTTGCCCGACGAGACTCGGAAATTCGGGTGATGGCCCGGCTTTCGCCCGCCTGACCCTTTCGCCCTCCAGCCCCTACCCCGGAATCAGCATGCCGACGACGGCCGCCCCCATGACGAGCGTGGTGATCCAGCCCAATCCGAGGATCGGCTTGCTGGCGCAATAGGGGCCCATTACCGATTTTTTGCCGGCAAGCAGGGTGACGACCACAAGCAGCGGCACGGCGACGATCCCGTTGATCACCGCGCTCCAGAACAGCGCCTTCATCGGGCTGATCGGCGAATACTGGATGACCAGCGCGACCAGGATGCTGACGGCGATGACCGCGTAAAAGCCGCGGGCGTCCTTGACTTTCCGTTCCAGCCCTTCTTTCCAGCCGAAGGCTTCCGACATGGCATAGCCGGCCGAGCCCGCCAGGACGGGCACGCCGATCAATCCGACGCCCAATATGCCGATCGCGAACAGATAGAACGCGAAGTTCCCGGCCAGCGGGCGAAGGGCGCTGGCGGCCTGCGCCGCCGTCTCGATATTGGTGATGCCGGCCACATTGAGCGTCACGGCGGTGGCCAGAATGATGCAGTAGGACGCCACGTTCGAATAGAGCATGCCGCTCCACGTATCCCAGCGAATGCGCCGCAACTCTTTCTTGGCGTCCTTGGCGTCCAACACGAGCGCGTGAGCGCCCTTGCGCGCCTGCATGTCCTCGACCTCCTCGGACGCCTGCCAGAAGAAGAGATAGGGGCTGATGGTCGTGCCGAAAACGCCGACGATGACGGCGGCCGACGTCCCGTCCAGCTTGAACTGGGGCATGAGCGTGTGGTGGGCGACGTCCTTCCACGGCACGTGAACCGTGAACAGCACGGCGGCGTAGGCCAGCAGGGACAGGGTCAGCCATTTCAGGAAATTGACGTAGCGGTGGTAGGGCACGAAAACCTGCAGGAGAATGGTGCCGAAGACGAAGCCGGCGGTCATGAGATGCCGGTCGATGCCGGTCACCAATTCGCCGACCTCGCCCATGGCGGCGACATCGGCGGCGATATTCAGCGTATTGGCCACGACGACGAGAATGACGACGCCGTAGATGACATAGGGCGGAAAGGCTGACTTGATATTCGCCGCCAGGCCCTTGCCCGTGACGCGGCCGATCCGGGCGCACATCGACTGAACGGCGCTCATCATCGGGAAGGTCAGCGGCATGGTCCACAGCATGTTCAGGCCGAACTGCGCGCCGGCCTGGGAATAGGTGGCGATGCCGCTGGGATCGTCGTCGGCGACGCCGGTAATCAGGCCGGGGCCGATGCGGGCCAGCGGATGTTCCTTCAGACGCTGCCAAAGTGTGAGCTTCGCCTTCGGACCGTCACTATCGTCGCTGGACTCGGCCATCTTGCCCCTCTCGTGCGATATCCGGCGCCGTCACGGTAAAAGCCGCGGCGAGCCCCATGCCGGCGCACCGTACCACGCAAGTCCGCTGGCGCGACACCTAAAAGACCGCGGCCCCGAACGATGTGCATTTGGGCTTTTTCGCGACCCAATTCATGTCCATACTCCATAGGACTCAACAGGCGGCGGCCAGATTCGGCGTCCCTAGCGCCTCCGCATTGGGTCCAGTATTGGGACAACGCCATGGCCGACGACAGCACATCTGCACAATCACGCACGGTCCCGCGATTCGGCGAGCCGGTGCCCTTCTTCGCAGCGCCCACCGGCACGGTCGAACGCTATAATTTCGGCGTCGCCGCCGGCCGCTGGGTCGTCCTGATGGTTTTCGGCACCCTGGAATACGCCGCTTCGATGGACGCGCTTGCCTTGGCCATGCGCGACCGCGACCTGTTCAACGACACCGACGCCGCCTTTTTCGGTGTCAGCATGGACCCGGCCGACCGCGATCAGCGCGGCATCAAGGATTCCGAGCCCGGCGTGCGCTTCTTCTGGGATTTCGATAGCTCAATCGGCCGGCTCTACGGCCTCGCCGACGACGCAGGTCTCAAACCGGCGGTCTTTCTGCTCGATGCCGCCCTGCGCGTCGTCATGGCCGAGCCGATCGAACACACCGGCGCCGTCCTGGCGCGGCTGAAGCAGGAACTGGCGGCCGGCGCCGGCACGGATAGCGCGCCGACGGCGCCGGTGCTGATCATGCCGCGCGTTTTCGAGCCGGAACTGTGCAAGATCCTCATCACCTATTTCGAGGACGGCGGCCCGACCGAGTCCGGCTATACCGAGGATGTCGGCGGACGAACGGTTTACCGCACGAATGCCCTCCTAAAACGCCGCCGCGACGTCAGCATCGTCCACGAGGAGATGATAAGCGCGGTCCGCGCGCGCCTGGAAACACGGTTGTTTCCCATGATCAAGCGCTTTTTCGGCTGGCAGCCGACCCACATCGAACGCGACCTGATCTGCCGCTACGACAGCGATGACAGCGGCTTCTTCATGGCCCACCGCGACGACGTCACGCTGGGCACGGCGCACCGCAAGTTCGCGGTCTCGATCAATCTCAATGCCGAGGACTACGACGGCGGCGACCTGCGTTTTCCGGAGTTCGGCCGGCGCACCTATCGTCCGCCAACGGGCGGCGCCGCGGTCTTCTGCTGCTCGATGCTGCACGAAGCGACGCCGGTCACCCGCGGCCAGCGCTACGTCGTCGTGCCGTTCCTCTATGACGACGAAGGCGCGCGGCTTCGCGAGGCCAATCTGCGTTTCGTCGAGGGGGGCTAAACGCTGTAGGTTTTCAGATCCGGTACCTGGTCCAGCGTCACATAGCGCGGCGAATTGTAGACCGTCTTGATCCAGTCCGGCGGATTGGTCTTGCCGTCGCGGATGAACTCCGAGTGCCAGACCAGGAAATAGAGCCAATTGGCCTGGGCCTGCGTCAACTGGTCGGGATCGGGAATCGGGCCGCATTCGTGCAGGGTGATCGGCACGCTGTCACCGGTAATCTTGCGCACGGCCGCGTACATATCCGCCATCGGCCCGCGATCCTGGACATAGTTGTCGGCGCCGATGATGTCGATACGCTCGCGGCCGGGGAACCACGCCGGGTCCACGTCCTTGGTATAGCCGAGCACCCAGATCAGGTTGTCGAGCCCGAACTGGTGCGTATAGCGGTCGTACATCAGCGTCCACAGCGCCTTGAACACCTCGGGCCCGCACTTGCCCCACCAGAACCAGTCGCCGGTGAACTCATGAAACGGCCGCCACAGCACCGGCACCTTCCGGTCGCGCAATTGGCCGAGGAAGCCCGCGATCTCGTCCATGTCGCGCAGCAGGGCGGCATTTTCCTTGGTGCCGGGCTTCAGCGCGTCATAGGCGTTGAAATAGATCTTGGAATTGACGTAGCCGGGCCCGATCAGCGGATTGCCCCAGTGCCAGCAGAGCGTGGCGATGCCGCCACCCTCATACCACGCCTGGGCCCGCTGGTTGACGCCCGCGCGGGCAGGCGGGTCGATATAGTCGAGGCCGAGCAAAGCCGGCTGCTTGCCCGACACCTGCTGGATGTAGTCGAGTTCATAGCGCGGGCTGCCGTGCCAGATCGATTCCTGCTGGCCGGCCAGGGTGCGATGCCCCCAGATGTCGTTGAGATAGCGGTAGAGCCGCCGCGCCTCGGGCGAGGCGTGCGGCTGGCTCAGCACGCCCTTGCCGGGCTTGCCGGGGGCGGTTAGATCGGCGGCGCGCGCGCCGGACGCCAGGGCGCCGAGGCCCCAGGCACTCACACCCGCGGCGGCGGCGGCAAGAAAGTCGCGTTTGGTCGTATGCATGAGGCCCGGGCACCAGAAATGAAGCTCGGTTCCTGGTTACGATGCCAACTGCGCTCTGGCAATGATTACACGCCGAAGCGTGCCTTCATGGCATTGAAATCGGCCAGCTTGGCTTCATAGATGGCGAACGCTTCGGCATAGCCGGTGGTGCGCTCCAGGCCCATGCCGTGCAGCAGGTTGACCTTGGCCGCGGCGGCCTTGAGCTGATCCTGGACCAGGACGAAGCGCAACTGCAGAGCCGCCGGGGATTCAAAGGTCTCGGCGGCGCGAGGCGCTTCCTCTTCGATCGGCGCCAATTCGATCTCATCCGACTCGGTCTGAACGGAAGACATGCTAAACTCGCCTCACGGTTGGAAGTTATATTGAAATCTCATAGGCCTGTATAACAGGCACAGCCTAAATCAGGGTTAAGACCCGTCACCGAAATGGCCGCGGACGCGAAATGAAAAGCCCTCTCGATTACGGGATCGAGAGGGCCTAGGCATGTCTATTATCGGGGGGCGATAATATCAACGTTCTCTCGCTACCGCAAAAAACTCCAAGATGCAAATGGGTTAATGAAGTATGAAGAGAAAGACCGGTGTCCTGTTGCCAGGATGTGACTCCGTCGCCCCCTTGCGCGGGCCGCCCGAGGTCATCCTAGCCGGCTGTTAATGGACATTGCCGGTCACATTTGCGCTGCCGCTGACCGTGGTATTGGCCGCGGCGCCCGTGACCTGGCCGGTCGCGGTCTGGGCGTCATGACGCGCGTCGCCGGCCACCGCACCTGCGGTAGCGCCGGCGCCCGTGCCGATGGCGCCCGGCTGGAGGTCGGCCGAGCCGTTGACGGCGGCGGAGCCGTTGGCCGACGTCTTACCATGATGATGGCGGGCCGATCCGTTGGCATTGGCGCCAGCCGAGACCGAGGCATTGGTGCTGGCGGCATCGTTCGCCGTGGCACGGACATCGCCCGCCGCGCCACTGGCTTGAGCGCCGGCCGCGGCGGCATCCGTACGGACGTCGGCGCCGGTGTCGCGCAAGGTGCCGCCGACGTCGGTTTGCGCATTAAGATCACCCGAGGCGCCGAGCGATCCCGTCTGACCTCCCAAAGCGCCGCCGACCGCGCCGCCGGCGTGGCCGCCGAGCAATTGCGCCTGGGAAGCGGCCGGAGCCAGCGCGAGTGTTACCGCCATGGCAAGGCCGGCGGTCATATGGAATCCATGTTTCATGTCGTTCTCTCACAAGGGAGGCGGTCAGGATTGACCGCGGACGATCGCGAAAACCGACGAGGGCCGGACGCATCACATGTCAAGACCACAGCCCTCGTGCGACCGGCGGCGACTGTCGGAGCGAAAACGGGCTGGATTGGGTCGAAATCATAAGGGCCGGATTGGGATCGCCCGGCCACGATATCAACGCGGCGATTCCGGCCGGCGGTCGGAATCGAGGACGGCATCGTCATCGGGGATCTCCTCGACGCCGTCTTCGGGCATGTCGCGCGCCGGGATCGGCAGCACGTCGACCGGCATCGGAATCGGCGGCTTCGGGCGTTCGGACTCGTTGTGGCCAAAGCTGTCGGGCCCGTGGTGGGCGTTTTCGTCAGGGCCTTTGGGTGTATAGGGCATGGCGGCCTCCTGTTTGCGGCGCCCCCGATCATAGGCGGCCGGCGATAAGGTTGAGCACCGGCGCGGGCTGTAAATTTATAAGAAAGTCCTCTTGCGCATCAACCGGCGCCCTATAGTCTCAGCCGAGACAAGATGGAGGGTGAGATGAGGATTGCACGCGGTATTGGCCTGATGGCCCTGGCCATGGCCCTGATGGGCGCGGCACCCGCGCCGAAGCCCGCACACCCGTCGCCTCAGGAGGTCATCGACGCCGCGCCCGCCACGGCCTGGAAGACGGTCGATGCCGACGACCTCGTGGTCATGACCCTGGCCGACGGCCACGTCGTCACCTACCAACTGGCGCCAACTTTCGCGCCGGTTCACGTCGCCAATATCCGCGCCCTGGTGCGCCAGGGCTATTTCGACGGCGCCTCGATCCTGCGCGTCCAGGACGACTATGTCGTGCAATGGGGCCGCCCCGACGAAGACCCGACCAAGCCCACCGGGATCACGGCCAATCCGCCGGCGGAATACGAATTCGCCCTGAAGGGTACGGCTTTCCGCCCCCTGCCCTATCGCGACGCCTATGCAGCAAAAGCCGGACATATCGACGGCTGGCCGGCCGCCAGCGACGGCAAGTCGGCGTGGCTGCTCCACTGCTACGGCATGATCGGCGTGGCGCGCGACAATCCGCCGTCCACGGGTGACGGGACCCAACTCTATACGGTGATCGGCCACGCGCCGCGCCATCTCGACCGCAATCTGGCGATCGTCGGCCGCATCGTCAGCGGCATGGAGTTCCTGACCGACCAGAAGCGCGGCACCGGCGATCTCGGCTTCTACAAGACCGATCCCGAGCGGCTGAAGATCGTCTCGACCAAAATGGCCAGCGATCTGGCCGCCAACGAACGCCCGGTCTTTCAGGTCATGGACACGGGATCGAAGACCTTTACCGCCTGGATCGACGCCCGCGCCAACCGCGATCAGGGCTTCTTCGTACGGCCCGCCGGCGCGCTCGACGTCTGCAATGCCCTGCCGCCGGTGCGCAAGGTCCCCTAAATCACCTGCGCGTCGGGATGTATCTCGGCGCCGTACTGTTCGCGCAGCGCCATTTTCAGGACCTTGCCGGTCGCCGTGTGCGGCAGTTCGCCGACGACGACGAAATCCTCGGGTATCCACCACCGGGCCACTCGAGGTTCGAGGAATGCCCGCAGGTCGGCGCCGGTCAGGCTGGCCCCATCCTTGAGCACGACGATCAGGCGCGGCCGCTCGCTCCACTTTGCGCTGGCGCGGGCGATGACCGCTGCCTCCTTGACCGCCGGATGCGACATGACGACGTTTTCCAGGTCGATCGACGAGATCCATTCGCCGCCCGACTTGATGACGTCCTTGGAGCGGTCGACAATGTTCATGAAGCCGTCGGCATCGATGGTTGAAATGTCGCCCGTGCGGAACCAGCCGTCGGGGGTGAACCGGTTCCCATTCTTTTGAGTCTCGGCACTGTTGTTGAAATAGCCCGCGGCGATCCACGGCCCGCGCACTTCCAGCTCGCCGCGCGCCACGCCGTCCCAGGGCAGGATTTGGCCGTCGGCGCCGGTAATGCGCATCTCGACGCCGAACGGCGCGGCGCCCTGCTTGAGCTGCAACACCATGCGCTCGGCGTCCGGCAGGGCTTGCTGCTCGACCGACAGCGACGCCACCGATCCCAGCGGCGAGGTCTCGGTCATGCCCCAGGCGTGCAGGGCCAGGCAGCCGTGCGCCGCGAAGCGTTCGATCAGCGTCTGCGGACAGGCCGCCCCGCCGACCACGGCCTGTCTCATCGGCGCCACCGTCTGTCCTTGGGCGTCGGCATAGGCCAGCAGGTTGAACCAGATGGTCGGCACGCCGGCGGATATGGTCACGCCCTCGCCCTTGATCACCTCGAGCAGGCCGGCGCCGTCCAGACGCGGTCCGGGCAGCACGATCTTGGCGCCGACCAGGGCGGCGGCGTAGGGCAGACACCAGGCATTGACGTGGAACATCGGCACCACCGGCAACACCGTCTCGTTCGGCGTGATGCCGAACATGCCGGGCGCATTGATCGCCATGGCGTGCAGCACGGTCGAGCGGTGCGAGTACAGCACGCCTTTCGGATTTCCGGTCGTGCCCGAGGTATAGCAAAGACCCGACGCCGTACGTTCATCGAGCCGCGGCCAGTCGAATTCCGTGGGAAGGTCGCGAATCAGCTCCTCGTAACAGATGGCGTTCGGCAGAGCCGCCGGCATCTGCTCGCGGCCGCCCATGACCACGACCCCACGCAGGTTCGGCGCCTGCGGCAGAAGCGCGGCGACCAGCGGCGCGAAACACGGATCGACGAACAGATAGCGGTCGTCGGCGTCGTTGACGATGAACGCGATCTGTTCGAGGAACAGGCGCGGATTGATGGTGTGCAGCACGAAGCCGGCGCCGGGCACAGCGTAATACAGCTCGAAATGGCGGTGATTGTTCCACGCCAGGGTCGCCACGCGATCGCCGCGCCGCAGCCCGAGCCGCGTCAGCGCATGGGCCAGTTGCCGCGTCCGCGCCGCGCATTCGGCATAGCTGTAGCGATGCAGGCTCGAATCCTCGTTGCGCGACACGATGGCTTTACGGCCATGATAGCGCGCGGCGTGGTCGAGGATATGGGGGATGAGCAGAGGCGCATCCATCATCAGGCCGAGCATGGCGTATGTTCCCTGTATTTTGTTATTATCGCGGCGGAGAGTAAGTTTCCGTTCGCGGAAACTTTTGGCAAAGAACAATCGTTATGTCAACTCGGCTGAAGGTTGCGCCTGCAAATAGTGCGGGGTTCCCGTGAGGAGCGAAAAATTTATTTCCCGATAAGGTTTAAGAGCGCCATCGAGCCGCTTCCATATGCTGACCGCCATATAAAACTTCCAAATCTCGAGTGAAGAAAGCTCTTTCAGAGGTAAAACCTCACCTTGAGCCGACTCTCGGGCCGGCGTTGTGGCGCAACCGCAGATATAAGCATTTACCTTTTATTAGCGATGTTCATTAATCTTTTGGTTGTACCCCGCTTACCCACCGAGGCCCGCGCCATGCTGTTTTCCTCCCGCGCCCACCAAGATGACAAGTCGATCGTCGCCGCCCTCAACACCTCTCTCGCCGTGATCGAATTCACGCCCAGGGGCGACATACTCACGGCCAACAGCAATTTCCTGACCTGCACGGGCTATACGCTGAGCGAAATCCAGGGCCGCCACCACAGCCTGTTCTGCGAGGCCGACTACGCCAATTCCGAAGCCTACAGACGGTTCTGGACCGACCTGGAGCGCGGCCTGTTCAATTCCGGCACATTCAAGCGCCTCGCCAAGGGCGGCGCGCCCTTATGGCTTCAGGCCACCTACAACCCCATCCGTGACGCCCGCGGCCGCGTCGTCAAGGTCATCAAGTTCGCCTCCGACATCACGGCCGCGCGGCTGCGCGAAATGGACGAAGCCGGCAAGATCAGCGCCATCAATCGCGCCCAGGCGGTCATCGAATTCACGCCCACGGGCGAAATTCTCACCGCCAACGAAAACTTTCTCGCCGCCGTCGGCTATCAGCTCGATGAGATCAAGGGCCGCCATCACCGCATGTTCTGCGAGGAGGCTTATGTCGCTTCCGAGCCCTATCGCGCCTTCTGGGAACGGCTGGGCCGCGGCGAATACCAGTCGGCGGAATACAAACGTCTCGGCAAGGGCGGCCGCGAACTGTACATCCAGGCGACCTACAATCCGATCCTCGACGAGGCCGGCAGGGTCACCAAGGTGGTCAAGTTCGCTATCGACGTCACCGCCACCGTGCTGCGCCGCCAGCGCAACGACCGCGCCAATGCCAGCCTGGGCACGGTGATTTCCCAAATCTTCGACGCCGCCGAAAAGGCGACGTCCGCGTCCTCGGCCTCGGAGGAAACCGGCGCCATCATCAATTCGGTGGCCGCGGCCTCCGAGGAACTGAGCCAGAGCGTACGCGATATCTCGCAGAGTATGAGCTTCGCCCGCACCAGCGTCGAAGGCGTCTTCAAACACGCCGAGAACGCCAACGCCTCGGCCGGCACGCTCAACAGCTCGGCGGCCGCCATGAACAATGTCGTCAAGCTGATCAACGACATTGCCGGTCAGATCAATCTGCTGGCGCTCAACGCCACCATCGAATCGGCCCGGGCCGGTGAAGCGGGCCGCGGCTTCGCCGTCGTCGCCTCGGAAGTGAAGAACCTGGCCAAGCAGGCGGCGCAATCGACCCAGACCATCGCCGGCGAGATCGCCAATATGCAGACCGTCACCACCGAAGTCGTCTCGGCGCTCGGCCTGATCTCCGCGTCGATGAACGACGTCATGTCCAACGTGACCTCGATCGCCGGGGCCATCGAACAGCAAAACGCCGTCACCGGCGAGATCACCCACAACATGCAGTCGGCCGTCACCTCGGTCGGCCAGATCAACGACAGCCTGAGCAATATCAGCGAAACCTTCGGCAAGGTCGCCCAGGCGTCGGAGAAGGTGAAGCAGGAAATGCAGTCCCTGGCTGCATAATACGCGCTCTTGATATCCGCTCAAGCGCCGCGCGGGCTCCTCGCGCGGGCGCGCAGTCGCGCTTGCCGAATGCCAAGGCATTCGGAGGGCCTCGGCTCGGGCGTCACGCGGACTTTACGTGCCTGCCTCGCCGCTGAGCCCTTCTTCCGCGCCCCATGTGTGGCCCGGGAAGCGCGCCCGCGTGATATAGTTAACGCAATCCCCTGACGCGCATTGCGTTCCGCAACGCACAAAGCTAGCGTCACTGACGTACCGACAGCCATTGGGCATGGCGCGAAGGGGATGGATGTGAGGCGCGGGTGGATACTTTCGCTCGGCTGGCTGATCTGGGCAGGGTGCATGGCGCTGCTGCTTCCCCAGCGTATGCGCGCCCTGGAAACCGGCCTGCATGACGCGGTTCGCCAGCACCTCAGTGAAACCGGATTCGACGATGTCGATATCGCCATGGACGGTCAATCGGTCGAGGTCCGCTGGCATGGCGATCCGTCCAAAGCCGCCGACGAGCAGGCCCTGCGCGCGGACTTGAGTCGCGCCGCCGATACGGCCGCCGGCGCCCGGCCCAATGACTGGCCGTTCGCCCGGTCCAGCGAATGGTCCGACTGGGCGACCGCGCCGGTGATCTCCGCCGTCGCCGATCCGGACTCGGTGCCGAACCTGCCGCCGCCCCCGCCGATCGTCGCCACCGAGACCGATCCGAGCCTGACGCAACCGCCCGCGCCGTCCGCATCTTCAGCCCTGACTTCGCTTTCGTCCCCGTCCTTGTCTTCGGCCCTGGCCTCATCTTCCTCGGCGTCCCAGCCCCCCGCCCCGGTCGCCGTCTCCGCCTCGGTCAGCGCCGCCGCCAACTGCACCGACGCGGTCGCCTCCGCCATTTCGGGCCGGCGCATCCATTTCGTGTCGTCGAGTGCCCAGCTCACAGCCGACAGCGACGCCGTCCTCGACGATGTCTACAAGGTCATCCACGGCTGTCCGGCGGGCCTGCGTCTGGAAATCGACGGCTATACCGACAATGTCGGGCCGGCCGGCCCCAACCTGACCCTGTCGTTCGAGCGCGCCCGCGCCGCCGCCGCCGCCCTGGTCAAGCGCGGCTTGGCCCAGGACATGGTCAATGCCCACGGCTTCGGTCCGCAAAGCCCGGTCGCCGGCAATGCCACCGAGGCCGGCCGCGCCGCCAACCGCCGCGTCGTCTTCATCCTGCGGTCAGGGTAACGCCATGCTGTATCTGATCTGGGAATTGCGCAGTCTGCTCGTCCTGGTGCTGGTCTTCGGCATCGTCGTCGGCTTCGCCACGCATCGGCTGGGGAGATAGACATGCCGGCACTCATCCCATTGCTGGAAGCGCTGGGCCTGCTGGCGGTTGTCTTTGCCGTCGGCATCGGTATCGGCTTTTCACTGTCGCGCCTGTCCGGACGGCGGCCCGCACGCCGCAAGCGACCGGGCCGGGCCGCACCGATTCTGTCACCGGCGCCACGCGAGGAGGCGCCGTCCGTGCCGCCCCCGGAGGCCGCCCCGCAAACCGTCGCCGCGGCGCATGCCCCTGTCGAGACGGTTGCCGCGGAGCCGGTCGTCTTGGAGCCGGTCGCCACCGAACCGATCCTGATGACGGTCCGGTCGGAGCCTGAAGCCACGTCACAGTCCGGACTGCAGCCCGCCTTTATCGTCCGGCCGCGCTATCACTTCAGTCCGTTCGGTCACACCAGCGTGACGCGCCCGACGACCGATCAGCGGTCGAGCTGACCCAGGTCGCGCACGGCGCCGGTATCGGCCGAGGTCACCAGGGCCGCATAGGCCTTGAGCGCCGCCGAAACGACGCGCTTGCGGTTTTTCGGCGTGAAGGCCTGCTTGCCGCGATGTTCCTCGACGATGCGGCGCTCGGCCAGCACATTGTCCGCCACCGCCAGGTGGATCGAGCGGTTGGGGATGTCGATCTCGATGGCGTCGCCGTCCTCGACCAGGGCGATCAGGCCGCCGGCCGCCGCTTCGGGCGAGGCATGGCCGATCGACAGGCCGGACGTGCCGCCGGAGAAGCGGCCGTCGGTCAGCAGGGCGCAGGCCTTGCCCAGGCCTTTCGACTTCAGATAGGTCGTCGGATACAGCATTTCCTGCATGCCCGGTCCGCCCTTGGGGCCCTCGTAGCGGATGACGACGACATCGCCTTCCTTGATCTTGTTGGTCAGGATGGCCGACGCCGCCTCGTCCTGGCTTTCGAAGACGCGCGCCACGCCGGTGAATGTCCAGATCGATTCGTCGACCCCGGCGGTCTTCACGATGCAGCCCTTTTCGGCGATATTGCCGTAGAGCACGGCCAGGCCGCCGTCCTTGGTAAAGGCATTGTCCTTCGAGCGGATCACGCCCTTGACGCGGTCGCGGTCGAGCTCGTCCCAGCGCTTTTCCTGAGAAAAGGCGACCGTCGTGCGCACGCCGCCCGGCGCCGCCTTGAAGAATTCGGTGACGTCCTCGTCATTGGTCTGGCGGATGTCCCAGTAACTCAACGCATGGGCCATGGTCGGCGAATGCACCGTCGAGGTGCCGGTGTGCAGCAGGCCGGCGCGGTCGAGTTCACCGAGGATGCCCATAATGCCGCCGGCGCGGTGGACGTCCTCGATATGCACGTCGGCTATCGCCGGCGCGACCTTGCACAGGCACGGCGTATGGCGCGAAATGCGGTCGATGTCGGCCATGGTGAAGTCGATACCGGCTTCCTGGGCCGCGGCCAGAATGTGCAGCACGGTATTGGTCGAGCCGCCCATGGCGACGTCGAGCGCCATGGCATTCTCGAAGGCCTGTTTGCTTGCGACATTGCGCGGCAGCACCGAGACGTCGTCCTTTTCGTAATAGCGCTTGGTGATGTCGACGATCAGCTTGCCGGCCTGCTGGAACAGGCGCTCGCGATCGGCGTGGGTCGCGACCACCGTGCCGTTGCCGGGCAGGCTGAGGCCCAGGGCTTCGGTCAGGCAGTTCATCGAATTGGCGGTGAACATGCCCGAGCACGAGCCGCAGGTCGGGCACGCCGCCGCTTCGACCGCGGCGACCTGGGCATCCGATATGCGGTCGTCGCCGGCCTGGATCATGGCGTCGATCAGATCGAGCGAATGGGTCTTGGCATTGCCGTTCTCATCCGGCCACACCACCTTGCCGGCCTCCATCGGCCCGCCCGAGACGAAGACCGCCGGAATGTTGAGCCGCATCGCCGCCATCAGCATGCCGGGCGTGATCTTGTCGCAGTTGGAGATGCACACCATGGCGTCGGCGCAGTGGGCATTGACCATGTACTCGACCGAATCGGCGATCAGGTCGCGCGACGGCAGCGAATACAGCATGCCGCCATGGCCCATGGCGATGCCGTCATCGACGGCGATGGTGTTGAATTCCTTGGCGACCCCGCCGGCCTTTTCGATCTCGCGCGCCACCAGTTGCCCCAGGTCCTTCAGGTGGACATGGCCCGGCACGAACTGGGTGAAGCTGTTGACGACGGCGATGATCGGCTTGTTGAAATCGCCGTCGGTCATGCCGGTCGCCCGCCAAAGCGCCCGCGCGCCCGCCATGTTGCGGCCGGCGGTGGTGGTACGGGAACGGTAGGTAGGCATGATCCAAATCCTTGTGTCGAATCGGGCCGAAGGGCGTGCCTTCGACCGGCCGCGTGACGCAGCTGGGAGGGAAGAAGCGGTCCGGCGTGGCGCGTCGATGCACGCGTTCCTGACCTGTCAGGTCCCTATCATAATAAGTCGCGGGTGATTTACAATCGCGCAGGCCCTTACAGCGCCTTGGTTTCATCTGTTACCGGGATAAATCCTTGCGCGAATGCCCGCCCATCGCCATCAAATCCGCGTGAAATGATCGGTTAATGGGATAAAAATTGCGCAAAAACATCAATTACTGGAATATAATTTTGCTGCAGCGCCGTAATAGCTTGTTATTGCGGAAAATTTTTCCATTTTGCGTTTGCTTTTTACCGCACATTAGGTTTATATGGACCCACGGAAGGCGATCCCGCATTCCGCCGGAGTATAGTCATGACCATGGCGAAAGCCATCACCGCCAAGGAATCCCCGGCTCAGCGCCTGTTCGCGCTGACGGTGTCCTTCGCCATGACCGTTCTCATTATCGACCTGGTATCGCTGCTTATCGGGGGCGTACTTACGCCCCTGAATGTGGAGTGGTAGCGCAGGTTTAACAGACCCCGCTTTCGAGGATCAAAATCCTCCCGCTCCTTCAAAAGAGCGGGATTTTTCAGCACGTCGATTTCGCTCTCAATCCAACCTCTACGAGACCTTCGAACACCCAAGACCGAAAAGAGATTTGATCGTGACCGCCCAGAGCCTCCACTTCCGCCAAATGACCTCGCAACCCACTCAAGGTGGCTTCGCCATCCTGCACGGCTCCCTGGCGCCGGAAGGCTGCGTGGCGCGGCTCGACGGTTTTTCGGATGAAGCGTTTGACGGGCCTGCAAGGGTGTTCTCCTCGGTGGCCGAGGCGATCGACAGCATCGGCCGCGGCCATGTCCGCGCCTGCGACATCGTCATTATCCGCCACGACGCGGCCACGGACACCCTCTTCGCCACGGACGACATGGGTTCGGTCAGCGACGCCTTGGCGGCGCGCGGCCTGGAACGCGTCACGGTGATCACCGATGGTCGCGCCGGCAATGCCTCGGGCGCAGCTATCATCGGTAACGTGGCGCCGTCGGCCGCCGCGGGCGGGCCGATCGCCTATGTCAATGACGACGACATCATCCATATCGACATCGCCGGCCGCCGTATCGACGTCATGGCCGACATTGACATTAGACGTAGTAGTTGGCGCAAGGGCGACAGCCGCAAGAAGGCCGTCTTCGCCCCCGCCGACCGTTATGCGGCCATGCTGTCGCACAATTCTCAATCTTGATTCCAGACCCCAATCCTATCCTAAAGAAGACCGGAGACCCCTGTGAAAATCTACACCAATGACGACGTTTCGCCCGACAGCCTCAAGGGTGAGCGCATCGCCATCATCGGCTACGGCTCGCAAGGCCGCGCCCATGCCCAGAACCTGAAGGACTCCGGCGCCGACGTCGTCGTCGGTCTGCGGGCCGGCGGCGCCGGCGAGCAAAAGGCCAAGGGCGACGGCCTGACCGTCCTTTCGGTCGCCGACGCCTGCAAGGACGCGACCATCATCGCCGTCCTGACGCCCGACATGACGCATGCCGAGCTGTACAAGGACGTCATCGAGCCCAATGCGCCCAAGGGCGTCGCCATCCTGTTCGCCCACGGTTTCTCGGTCCTCTACGGCCGCGTCGTGCCGCGCGCCGATATGGACGTCATCCTGGTCGCCCCCAAGGGCCCGGGCGATCTCGTGCGTCGTGAATTTGCCCGCGGTCGCGGCGTGCCGTCGCTGTTCGCCGTCGACAAGGACGTCTCCGGCAAGGCGGCGCAAAAGGCCCTGGGCTATGCCCGCGGCATCGGCGGCACCGTCGGTGGCGTGCTGGAAACCTCGTTCCGCGAAGAAACCGAAACCGACCTGTTCGGCGAACAGGCCGTGCTGTGCGGCGGCACCACCGAGCTGGTCATGATGGGTTTCGAGACCCTGGTCGAAGCCGGCTATCGTCCGGAAATCGCCTATTTCGAATGCCTGCACGAACTCAAGCTGATCGTCGACCTGCTGTACGAAGGCGGCATGGAAAAGATGCACAGCTTCGTTTCGGAGACCTGCAAGTACGGCGACCTGGTCTCGGGCCCGCGCATCATCAACGAAGAAACCCGTGCGCGCATGCGTGAAGTGCTCAAGGACATCCAGTCGGCCAATTTCGCCCGCGACTGGATCCTCGAGAACCAGGCCGGCCGTCCGCGTTACAACGCCCTGATGCGCCGCGACCTGGAGCATCAGATCGAAACCGTCGGCAAGGACCTGCGTTCGCGCATGACCTGGCTGCAGAACAAGCAATCGGCCGAAGCGTAAGCCAAGGCCACACTTCCCTTTCCTCCCCTGCGTAGCGGGGGAGGTGTCGGCGAAGCCGACGGAGGCGGCGGCGATGCAAAGGCCCCCTCCGTCATCCGGCGCTTACGCGCCGTCTGCCACCTCCCCCGCTGCGCTTCGCTTGCATGGGAGGAAAGATTAATGTCAACGGACCGAAGTCAGATGAGCAACCAACCCACCGGCGCGCAACTGGTCATCTCCACGCTGAAGGCGTTGGGGGTCGAGACCGTGTTCGGCTATCCCGGCGGGGCGATCATGCCCATCTATGACGCCTTGGCCGGCTCCGGCCTGCGTCATATCCTGGTCCGCCACGAACAGGGCGCGGCCTTCGCCGCCGACGCCTATGCCCGCGCCACCGGCAAGGTCGGCGTCTGCATGGCGACCTCGGGCCCCGGCGCCACCAATCTGATCACCGGCATCGCCAACGCCTATATGGACTCGGTGCCGCTGGTCTGCATCACCGGCCAGGTCGGCACGCACCTGATGGGCACCGACGGCTTCCAGGAAGTCGACATCCTGGGCCTCACCCTGCCGATCGTCAAACATTCGTGGCTGGTCCGCGATCCGGCGGAAATCCCGTCGATCCTGGCCTCGGCCTTCGCCATCGCCGCCGAGGGCCGCGCCGGCCCGGTCCTGGTCGATATCCCCAAGGACGTCGCCGCCACCCGCGTCGCCACCTCGCACACGGCCAGCTTCCCCGCCTGGACGCCGCCGGCGCCCGACGCCAATGCGTTGAAGGCGGCGGCCAAGCTGATCGAAGAGGCCAAGAAGCCCCTGCTGTATATCGGCGGCGGCGTCGAGATGGCGCACGCCTCGCAGGAATTGCGCGACTTCGTCGCCCGCACCGGCATCCCCGCCGTCTCGACCCTGAAGGGGCTGGGCACCCTGCCGACGACTCACGAGCTGTTCCTCGGCATGTTGGGCATGCACGGCACGCGCGCCGCCAATATCGCGGTCCAGGACACCGATCTGTTGGTCGCCATCGGCGCGCGCTTCGACGACCGCGCCACCGGCAAGCTGAACGCCTTCGCGCCCAATGCCAAGGTCATCCATTTCGACATCGACCCGGCCGAGATCAACAAGCTGCGCCGCGCCGACGTCGCCGTCTTGGGTGACCTCAAGATCGCCCTGCCCGCCCTGAACCCCAAGATAGGCGGCATTCAGAAGTGGGTCGAGAAGTGCAAGGCCGACAAGTGGGAGCACCGCTTCAAATATAATGCGCCGGGCAAGGGCGTCTATGCGCCGGGTCTGTTGAAGATGCTGTCGGAAAAGGCCGGCGACAAGTTCATGGTCGCCTGCGACGTCGGCCAGCACCAGATGTGGGTCGCCCAGCACTGCGAATTCCCCAACAACCGCGCCCACATCACTTCGGGCGGTTCCGGCGCCATGGGCTATGGCCTGCCGGCCGGCGTCGGCGCCAAGCTGGCCTGTCCGGACAAGCATGTCGTCACCGTCTCGGGCGACGGCTCGTTCATGATGAACATCCAGGAGATGGCGACGCTCAACCGCTATCATATCCCCTTGAAGATCGTCCTGCTCGACAACTCGTCGCTCGGCCTGGTGCGCCAGTGGCAGGAGCTGTTCTACGAGGAGAACTATTCCGAGATCGACCTGTCGGACAATCCCGACTTTGTCCAGGTCGCCAAGGCGTTCAATATCGACGCCTTCCGTATCACCCACCGGCACGAAGTCGAAGGCGCGATCGACCGCCTTCTGGCCGCCGAGGGCCCGACTTTGCTGCATGTCATGGTCGATCCGCGCGAGAACGTCTGGCCGCTGGTGCCGCCGGGCGCGTCCAATGCCGAAATGATGGAGGAGCGCTGGGATGAGCCACTTGATTCATATTGAAATCGATCGCCTGGAAGGCACGCTCCTGCGAATTCTGGGCCTCGTCGAGAGACGGGGTTTCCATATCGACGAACTGGAACTCTTCGATCTCGGCGAGGACCGGCGCGGGCTTGCCCTCACGGTGCGCCCGCGCGACGCCAACCGCAGCCTGGATATTCTGGGCCTTCAGATCGACCGCCTGTACGGTGTCAAGCGCATGCATGAAGCCCCCATCAGGGCCGCGGCGCCGCCGAAGCAGGCCAAGCAGCAGATAAGCGCATGACCGTTTCCAATCCAAACACTGCCGGTCTTACTGATCGGGTTCTCGTTTTCGACACCAGCTTGCGTGACGGCGAGCAGGCCCCCGGCTTCTCGCTGGGCGTCAAGGACAAGCTGAGGATGGCCCATGCCCTCAAGGAACTGGGCGTCGACATCATCGAGGCGGGTTTCGCCGCCTCTTCGCCCGGCGACGAAGCCGCCGTCCGCGCCGTCGCGTCAGAGGTCAAGGGCCTGACCCTGTGCTCGCTGTCGCGCGGCCTGGAAAGCGACCTCGACGCCGCCGCCCGCGCGCTGGAACCCGCCGACCGCTCGCGCGTCCATATCTTCCTGGCGACCTCGCCGATCCACCGCGCCGCGAAACTGAAAAAGTCGCGCGACGAAGTGCTGGAAATCGGCGTGCGCAGCGTCGCCTATGCGGCGCAGCTGTTCGACGAGGTCGAGTTCAGCCCGGAAGACGCCATCCGCACCGAG